>Ga0307509_10000316_pt1 | contig 79050 bp, 105 predicted proteins | sample 10_EM_MG_FD_202245 | JGI IMG/M metagenome (GOLD analysis project Ga0307509, IMG submission 202245) | Populus trichocarpa ectomycorrhiza microbial communities from riparian zone in the Pacific Northwest, United States - 10_EM | ecosystem: Host-associated > Plants > Roots > Unclassified | place...
TGGATTTACTCACGTTAATATTACAATAAAAAAAAATATAGCAAAATAATAAAAAAAAAAAAAAAAAAAAAAAAAAAACTAACGAACGAGCTCCCAGTTTTCATATTATGCATACCGATGCCGCAATGATCAACTTTTTAACCTCAGTACCTACTACTCCGCTTATTCCTGCTCCAAGCTTCTACGAAAGCAATCTTCTCCTTAACGCCGAGGTTCAACCTCTTACTTCTCGCGATCCTGGCGAGAGCTTCAGCACCACGTTCGCTGAGCTTGCTCTGTCTATCCATACCCTCCTTCTCCCCCCCGCCACCACCACCGCCACCAAGCCCATCGGTGACCGTATCGCTGCTATCACCCGCAAACTCCTCCCTATCCTTCTCCCCCCCATCGTCATTCCTTAACACCTCGCCAATCCTTACACGAATGCAATGCGTTGGCCTAGCCAACAGCGCAAATAGCGTATACCCATAGGTCCCGGGCACAGGCGTGGTCACGTCCGCAGGGGAGTACCTAAGACTGACAGGAAAGATCTCTACCTCCCCATGCAGTGTATCCAAACACGGCGCGAAGCGCAACACCCCCCGACCATTCGTCGTCGTAGCCTCGGGAAAGACGGCGATGATTCTGCTATCTCCGTACTTTTTGCAGAGCTCCGCCAGGGTCAGCGGCGGCGCTGTCGTCGCCGTCGCCATCGCTGACGAGGAGCTGGCAAATCCCGGCGGGGCGAAAGCAGCCATGATAGCGCCCAGCAAGCCGACCACATGCACGCGCCTACTCCCCGCCGTGGAAACCGTGAACACGGGATCGAAGATCGCGGACAGGTAGAGTGCGTCGAGGGGGCTCGTGCTCGTGCATATCAGGATGGAGCCCGGCGTGGGCAGTTTTGATTTGGGTTGGCGGGAGAGGGAGCCCTTCTTCACGTTCTCCACCTGTAGGTCTATCCACCAGATGCCCGAGGTTAGGAGGATGCACCAGAGGATCGACTTCCGTAGGAGGGCGCCGATGGGTAGGTGCTGCAGGACTAGGAGGTAGCTGAGGAGGAGTGAGAGGAAGATTGGCAGACGGAGGGCGAAGAGGAGCAGGCCTGTTAGGGTTTGGAAAGTACTCCGGGGGGGAGTTATTGGAAGGAAGGGGGCTATTTGGGTGCCTGGGGTTTGCACTGATTAGTCTGGTGGTTTTATTTTGGGGGGGTGGATTTGCTGGGATGTGTATGATACCTCGATCACGGAATTGGGAGAATTTCTCCATCGTTAATGGTTGGATGGATGGATGTTTTGTCTGTTTTGTTCGTAAACTTGGTGATGGCTGTTCTTTAGATGTACGATATTGAAGGTTGATAGGTAGGTTATAGTGGATATGAAGGTGATAGTGGCCTAAGAGCCCACCCAACTTTCTGAGGAAATGTGTGTCGTGTTCTGTTCCAATGTGTGTCTAGCTCTCACATGTGAATGTGCCTTCTCCACCCACCTTTACAGGGGCGTTACACAAGGACACCAACAAAAGCTCCCGACCTGACTTTGTTACCCGGCCCCTGTTGCTTGGCTGATGTGTCAACTCTCCGTCATTATCCTTGGGGCGGATTCCGGGGATGACGGATTTGTTTTAATCCCTTTCCCTACCTCTTTTTTTCCTTTCTACCGCTTTCCCAAGCACGACATGAGCAATGGCGGAAGCGGAGGAGTAGCTAGTGGAAGAGGAGGAGGAGGAGGAGGAAGCGCACAAATAGGCGGGGGAAGTCTGCTCCGAAGAATCGCTTCGACAGGCGTGATTGCTGGAACGGTGCTGTTGTCGAGACTGTTCCTGCACACTACGCAGACAGTGGAGTACGAAGGTCTGGACAAGTTCTTGGAGTTGTTAAGGAGTCGGAGGGAGGTTTCGGGGAGGAAGCAAGGGCTGGTCACAGGTAACTCTCTTTCTCTCTCTCTCTCCTTCATAGCATTCCCACTGTATTTCTCATTCCCTTCTTTTATCTTTACCTCTATTTTTTTCGTCGCCAATCACTTAAAAAGGTTACTAACTCCAACTAAAAAAAAGTCTCAAACCATATCAGCGTGTACCACCCCCACCCTCCTCCTCCTCATTCTCCGCCGAATCTCAACAAACTAACAGCATTACCCCCCACAGCCTCGACGACCCCCTCCTCTTCGCCCCCCTCCCCCTCCCCCTCCTCCTACACCCTCCATCGATCCGCTACTCCCTAGGTTCCCACGACCTCTGCTTCCGCAATGCTCTAACATCAACGTACTTCACCCTGGGGCAGGTCCTGCCAACCTACCGTCTGCACAAGTCCCCTCTCGGCGGTCCCTTCCAGCCCGCTATCAACACCTCCATCATCCTCCTCTCCCGCCCTCACCACGCATGGGTGCACGTATTCCCCGAAGGCCGTGTGCACCAGAAGCACGATTACCAGATGCGCTACTTCCGCTGGGGCGTTAGTCGTTTACTCCTCGAAGCGGACATACCCCCGCTTGTCGTGCCGATATTTGTTACTGGGCTAGACGAAGTCATGCATGAGGCGCGCGGGTGGCCGAGGTTTGTGCCGAGGGTCGGGAAGAAGGTCCGGATTTGCTTTGGTGACCCAGTTGATGAAAGTAAATGGGAGAAGTTGAGGAGGGAGTGGAGGGATATTGTGCACGAGTGTGGTGATGGGGAGAGACTTAGGCATGCGGATAAAGCAGTGGAGTTGAGGATTCGCACCGCGTGGGAAGTTAGGATGGCTGTTGATGATATCAGGAGACGGCTGGGGTTTCCCGAGGAGGAGGCGGGGGCGGGCTCGGCGGAGACATACAAATTGCCTGGGATGCGGAAGGTGCAAGGGAAGTTGATAAATGGGGCGTGGGAGAGGGATGACGTTTAAACCCTTTTTCTTTCTATTTATACCATATTATTATCATACCTGGGCGGGTGGGTGCGCACAATACATACATAGATGGATAGAAAAGGATTGAAATCAATACCGTATTCCAACAACAACACCACCACCACACACTATAGTAATCTATATGCACCGTCACCATAAGCAGGCACCCACATGAAAAATAAATATTAAAAAATGGAAAAATGGAAAAATGGAAAAATGGGGGGGAAACCCGTCATAATATCATTACCACTAACTACCAAAGGAAAGAGAAAAAGAAAGAAAGAAAGACCATCACTCAAGAAATACAAATCCCCAAAACCAAAAAACACTTTCTCCTCCTACAAAGGTGTGACAATATCGTATAAAAATTTAAATAATAATAATAACAATAATAACAATACGAAGGAATAATGGGGAGGAGGTGGGAAAGAATGAAGAGAGATCTTGTACATACAGGGTCTTAACTCGACTCGACTCAGCTCAACTCAACTCAACTCAACTTAGCTTAAGCATTACTGACCGGGGCAAGAACGCTTCGGTAGTTGTGATACGATACAATACGATACGACATCATAGGATAATTTACGACGAGGAATAAAGAAATGGGTATCAGGAGAGGAGAGGAGGAGAGGAGAGGAGAGGAACAGAGAAATAAGAGAGAGAGATAAGGGGGGGGGGGGGGATGCTATAGACCCTGCCGCCGCCACCGCGTAATGATAACTAACTAACCGACATAACCTAGCCTAGCCAAAGCCAATCCATATACTCCTCCAGAGACAGTCAGACAGGAGAGGCACCAGCAAACGCAACAAAATCGAGAGTGTGATAAAAAAGGACCCTAGAAAACCCAAATTTCAAAGACATCGCCAAGAGCAGAGCAGAAAAGAATCGAAAGAGACAAGAAAAAGAAAAAGGTGAAATATTTATTCCTCATGGTTTAGTTATTGTTGTTATTGTTGTGCATTACCCGGTAACCTTGGCCTGTCTCTTCGCTGTGCCGATGGACGTGTTATTCACCTTCGTGGCAAACTTCAGCGACGTGAGCGTCTCGTTCAGGTGTGCTTGCATGGGCGAGACCATGACGAACATGAGGCACTTTGAGTTGCCGCCGAGGGAGTATTGGAGGAGGTAGGTGAGCTATCGCGCCGCAATGTTAGCTTCCTATTCTACTAGGATTTTCAAAGGGTAGGAGGGGGGGGGGGGTTACTTTAGAGTTTCTATAAGGAATATGCGAATTCTCTTTCCCATTGCCCAGCGCAGCAATGACGTCCCCGAGACAGCTCAAGCTTCGATTGATGTTCTGCGTTTCCTTGAGTCTTTCTCCTGTGCTCTGACTGTGCGACAACCGCTCGCTACCAGCCAGATCCACCAGATTTAGTGTTCCCTCGCTGCGTTCGCCAGTGACAGAGTTGAGCCCAATGAGCTTCAGTATGAACACGCTGTGCGATCTGGAGGAGCGCTCATTCGCTTTGGTAGCGGCCACGGAGCGTGTTTGCGAGGCGCGGCGGAGGATTGATTCGACCTTTGCTGGGTTGTCTAGTGTGACCGTGTTGATGTCCGTTATCGTGGTTTTCAATTCTTTGGGGTCGTGCCGGATTTCGTGCTTCTTTTTGTCAAAGTCGTCGGCTTGCCCGAGGAGATCGTTGATATTTTCATTGTAGACTTCTACGAAGCTGCCTTCCATCTTGTAGCTCCAGCCCTTTTCCTCTAGTTCTTTTGCTGTTGCATAGATTTGGTGTACGGCGCGGGGGATCATGCCGTCTTCCGAGGACATAGTGTATCTATCCATCCGTTAGCGGGGAGAGTGTGTTGGGATTCATGCACCAGGAAGGGTACTAACGTCTTTCCGGAACCAGTTTGACCATAGCAAAAGATGCAAACATTATACCCATCGAGAGCACTCTGCACCAACTGCGAAATCTCCTCGAAGACGTCCGGGTTGTGGGCCGTGGGCCCGAACACTTTGTCAAACTGGAAGGGGTAATTCTTGGTCACGACGTTTCCCATTGCGCTCTTTTCCGTGGTGCCCATGACCTCAATCTCTCTACTCTCTCCGCTAGCATTTGGGAACCTAATATCTGCTGGTGTCTCCGGCTCAAAAGGAAGTGTCGGTCGTACGCGACAAAACACCCTGATATTCCCCTTGAGCTCTTGGACCTGGTTATGCAACTTTCGTCTCAAAGTTTCCTCGGCTCTCAGCTTCTCCTGAACAATCCTAGTCTCCTCACATGATTGTCGAAGCTTCTCCTCCATCTCAGCATAACTGTCAGCCTGGGCCTTCCCATCGCTTTCGAGAACCGCTATACGAGCCCGGAGAGCACGCGACGAGGACTCAAGCGTAAGAGTAGCTCCAGACTGCTCGGACAAGCTATCCCGCAAACTAGTCGACATGGTCTTTTCCCTCTGAAGATCGTTCCTGGCATTTCCGAGCTCCATCTTGGCTGTCTCAAGCTCCGCCTTCAATGCCCTAAGATCACGCCCACTCCCATCCATCTCCAGTTCCATCCTCTGCTTTTCCATGGCAGCTTGCATCTTCAACTCTTGTATCTCCCTTGCCCGAGCGGACTTCTCATCCTCCAGGTCATTCCGGGCTCTTCTCTCCATGGTCTCCAACGCTTCCCTGTGTGATCGGATAATTCCATCCATCTCATCTCTAAGTCTACGTCTAATCTCGTCGGTTTCGTCTCGCAGTCTCCTGGAAGAATCATCTCTCTCGGCCGCGCGAGCCCTCCGCTCGTCACCCAAGATCCTCTCTAGCTCGGCAGTCTTCTTCTGGTAAGATTCTAATTCGAATTGAGCTTGGGTGTTTTGGGTCTCCAAGGTCACACGAGTTGTTTCAAGTTGATATGCTGTATCACCACCATTAGTATATACTTCCCTACCAATTCCTTTTGGAGGATCTTCTTCACCTCTCAGCTTATGATCTTCGAGCTGTTCTTTAAGGGACATAGTCTCGATACGCTCCTGGGCTTGGATCTCTCGCATCTCCGCAATCGCCGCTTCGGTATCTTCAAGTCTCCCCTTGATGTCGGTTTCTACATCCGTGTTAGTAAGGTAAATAAACAAACAACAACCCTGGCCAACGCATGCTAAGCTCACGTTTCCTTTTTACGACAGACTTGGCTCCATTTTCCAATGCACTTTCTCCACCACCGGGATGCCGGAATCCTTGGGCGCTTGCTGGCCTAGCTCCGGTAGGAATTGCGGAACCTTTGGACATTCCCAGGGAGGAGTTCGGCCTGCCTCCAACACTTTTCGAGAAGGTACTTGCTGCAGTCGAAGTCGATCTCCCGATACCAGTACTCACGCTCCTAGCATGTGTCGGTTTCATTGTCGAAGTAGGAACCGCGCTCCTCCCACCGGTACCTGCCCGTTCAGCGAGGGTAATTCGTTTAGAGGTAAGCTGTCCATTCACTACTGTCCGTTTAGTAACGTTCCATGGGAGGGATCTTGGGGAAAGTGGAGATCCAGGATTGGTCCCATGGGAGGGTGAGGAGGAGGAGTAATGATTGGGAGACCGACCCGAGGTGCTGTTACTTCTTTGCTTCATTGAATCAGTTATAGCTTGAGAGGGTGGGGGCATCATGGCGGCGTCGTTTGAAACTCGTGGATTTGGGGGAACTTCGTGGAGAACTTTAGAAAAGAGAGAGGGCGTTGTTGGTGGTGGTATTCTGCTGCTACTCCCCGGCCGTGGAAGGGAGGAGTGCGGGTATGCAAACTAAAAAAGATTTTCGAGTCAAGCCAGTTAGCATAGGAGATAAGGGTTAAGGGCAGACGGTAGTCAAAAAAAAAAAGGCGAATGCAGGGGGGTGGAACAGGAGAGCGGGTTCGGAAAGGACTAACACTTCTTTCCGAATCCATGATGACCACTTTAGCGGCTGGTGCAGCAACTGGCGCAAGTGACAGTGGAGAAAAATGGCACTGGGCGCAAGATAGAAGATTCAAAAATGGTGAAAAGTGAATGTACAGATCTCGAAGACGATGGAGGAAGGGGCAAAGTATGGAAGAGTGGTGGTGGGGTGGGGGGGTTTGATGTTTGGGTGGATTATCGACGGCGGCGGCAACAAGGTGATTTGAAGCCTTTCCTTCCTCCGCCCAGCAGTAAAACAGGCATACAGCAGGCGAGGAAGAAGAAGAAAAAACGTGACGAGGGGGAGACGAGAGCGTAAACAAAAACATGGGACAACAATCGCTTTGTAGCCCTCAATATGTCCGCTAACCCCCTTGCGGTTGCACTGGCAACCACGGGTTCTGGTAGGACACAATGATTTTTAAAGGCCCTTCTTCACTCTTCCAGAGTTACCATACTTTTGAATTCTTGTATGATACCAATACTAAAATTTAATGTATATAGAAACATCATGAGGAGAATGTATCTCATACAATATGACACGTCCAAGCGCAGTAGACTGACTATTCCCAAACCACCAATACTCGAGTATCATACCTGACGACCCTACTGTAATTACTCGTGCTGCTACCTGTGCTGTAGCAGATCATCCAAAGCTCCAGCCAGCTATGAGCAACGTCGCCTGTACCACCACCAATCTCTCAGACAAATCCACCCTTAACCCTTCCCCCGAAAAATACCTCGCCCGCCTTACAAAAAAAGTTCACCACTACCACCACCACAATTGCCAAAAGACTTTCAAAACATCCTTCCCTTCCCCCTTCTCAATAACCCACACCATATACACATAATGCCACCAAAAAAGAACGTCTCCACCCCTTCCACCGCCACCACCACCACCACCACCACCACCACCCCCTCCTCCTCCTCCTCCTCCTCCACACCATCACCAGCAGCAGTAGCGGGAGCAACTCCCTCAGACCCGCTCTCCATCCTCGGAGGCATCTTCAAGAACTACTCCCGGAGCACTCCCCAACGCACTAAACTGATTGACGCGTTTTTGGGATTCCTAGTGGTTACAGGTGTACTGCAGTTTGCCTATTGTGTCGTCGCCGGGAATTATGTATGCCCTCCCTCCCTCCCTCCTCCTCCTATCCCCAGTTAAAAACAAGGATGATGAGGACCGCGGCTAACGAGTTTTTTTAACTTTTTGTTGCTATATTATATAGCCGTTCAATGCTTTCCTGGCTGGATTCTCCGCTACTGTGGGACAGTTTGTATTGACCGGTTTGTCCCCCTCCCGTCCATGGTTTTTGTCGCTCGTTCGTTTCCCGCCGGCTGATCAGGTTACATTCCGAGTGATGGGTGGATATAGCTTCCCTACGTATACAATCCAACCCGGCGAATAAGTCTGAATTCGCCAGTGTTTCCCCCGAACGGGCGTTTGCGGATTTTGTCTTTTGTAGTGTTATTTTGCACCTTTTTTGTACCAATTTTATCAATTAGGAGGTGGGTGGTCGCTTGTGGAATCGTGGGGCGGCGGGTGTGTGTATGTGTGTTTGTGGTTTGTATTGTATCGGTTAGTTGGGAAAGGAGATTGGGAGTTGGCTATGGATTTGTCTCCTCCTCTTCTTTCCCACTTCTTACTAGGGTTTATTCAAAGAATTGGAATAAATGAACTGTTATGGGTATTATAGTGACCTCTATTATAATAATATAGTTTTTGAGCGTATCATATAATATGACACTCCGATCAAGGGTTGCGCTTCATCACGGGTTCCCCACCATTTGTTTTCCAGAGAGAGAGATCCTTCCAATGCTTCTAGCAATCATATAGACTACCGCACCATGCACACATGCGAATCAAGGCAACGCAGGCTCACGAACCTTCCCCCAAAATCATACCGTTAGTGGTAAAGAAACCGAGTGAGACTTTCTGACCGCCAAGCAGTAAGAGCCCGGAACTGCCAGCGGCTCAAGCACGCAAGGGTATCGTGCCCTCGAATCAAACTGCACCAACTCCATCCATCCAGAGCTTAGCTTTAGACTACTATCCCCACGACCACCACAATCACCACAAAATATATATACAGTATATATATAAAAATGTCACATTCAAAAAGAAACACCTCCCTCGCATTCTTCACGTACCCCTCCCCCTCCCCTCACCTTTTCCAACCCACCGCTTACATACTAACCAACCAACCAGTTCCTACGAACGCTCCCTTCTAAAAGGCGATTATGGCAAGCAGCGCACGCGGCTGACGCGCGACAGTTTCAAGCCGCTGGACGCGTGCTCGCTCTGTCTTATGCGCGCGCGCGAGCCGGTAGCGTGCCCCATGGGCGATCTGTTCTGTCGGGAGTGTGCGGTCGAGAACTTGCTTAGCCAGCACAAGGAGATTAAGCGGATGCAGGCGGAGCTGGATAGGCGAAGGGAGGAGGAGGCGGAGGAGAGGCGGCGCGAGGAGGAGGAGGTTAGGGGGAGGAGTGTGAGGGAGTTTGAGTTGTTGCAGATGGGGTTGGAGGTTGGTGGTGGGGGGGGTAGGAAGGGGAGGGCTGTTGACGAGGTGGAGCAGGAGCAGGAGGAAGAGGAAGAGGGGGTGGTGGGAGAGATGGAAGGAAGAGGTGGTGCTGGGGAGAAGAAGAATAAGAAGAGGAAATTCGAACTGGATGAAGAGGAATTACTCCGTATAGCTCGTGAAGAGAGGACAAAGGCTCGACTCCTCCTAAATGATGAAAAGGTTTCCTCCTCACCCCGCCTACCTCTACCTATGATAGCTATTATATAACTAACGGAAAACTACCGATTAGACCTTAGCCTCAGCAACCAAACTCCCCTCCTTCTGGGTGCCCAGTCTAACGCCGTCAATCTCCCCCTCAACCCTCCCGCCCAAACCTCCAAAACTCCACCCCGTATGCCCCGCCTCGGAAAAGTCACACATACACAATTACTCCCTGAAAACATTGACAACAGTCCACTTCCACGAGGAGAAGGACGAAAAGACGAACCATGGCGATCCACAGCGCGTCTGTCCAGCATGCAAACGTGGTTTGAGTAATTCTACCAAGGCGATGCGTGAGTTCCCTTTCCCCCCCACGTGCATGGAGGAAAAAAGGTTGGGGCTGATGATGAGGATGGGTAGTGGCGAAACCGTGCGGACATGTAATATGTAAGCCCTGCGCTGATAAATTTGTTTCCGCCAGTCAGGAAGAGGAGGAGGGAGGAGGAGGAGGAGGAGGAGGGGTGCTTACATGCTTTGTTTGCGATGAGTTGCTCACCGGAAACCCAGGGGGGGAGAAAAGTGGGAAAGAAGGTGGTGAGAGGAAGAAGAATAAGAAGGGGAAGAGGGAAAGGGAAAAGGAAAAGGGCGAGAGAGGAATGGTCCTGATCAAGTGTGATGGAACAGGCTTCTCCGCCGGCGGTGGAAACGTCACGACGGAGAAGGAGGGGATTGCGTTTCAGTGCTAGATAAAAGAGGTAGAGTGTACTATACTGTAGATGCATGGATAGACTACCGTATCACGATTATATCCTAGAGCTGAATCAGTCTACTACTATAGCGCAAGCACTCACAATACAGTGCCTCGTGCGTATCATATACAGTCCATGAATTTTAGCTTTTAGCTAGTAGAGCAGAGGGGGGGGTTCTACTAGGTGAGTCGCGCTTATAGATTTAGGTATGAACTAGTATCGGTATATACTCGAGTACTGTATATCAGTCTTAAGCCGTATCATAGCTTATCTGCCGATACATGCGGCATGGCATATAGTGCCCCTTTAGCTGACTGGTTCCATGACATTATATATCTAGTGGGCGGGCATTTCTGAGTTGGCGAGTGATGGTTTAGTTAGTTTGCGGTGTTTTTGCAGAGGCGTTGAGATTGGGGTGCCTGGATTGTGGCATGTTGTGGAGCCATGATACCGGTATTATACTGTACCAGTACCGTACAGTGCCGTACTTGTACTTACGCCATATAATAAGTTCATGCTCGCCGCCTGCGCCAGGGACTTTGGCAAGATTACACTCGGTTCGGTTCCGTTGGGGCAGGTATGGTATCATAGCTCTGTTGGAATATTGATATGTTCCTAGTATGATATATGATATCATTGTAATCCCAGCCGAGTAATCATAAACCCAATTTTGCTTTCTCATCCATCTGTCATTCTACCAACCCACATCACGAACCAACGAAGCACAAGACACGGAAACAACAAGAAACACAACTATAACCGCAAGAACAAGCACAAGCACAAACAAAATCCCCGTCCACCGTCCCCCGTCCCCCATCCCCACCACATGCATTCCCAAATGCGGTTGAACCGAACCGAACAAACAAATATCGTCAGATTAGATCAAGTAATTTTTCCATCGTCATCGAAACATTTTCCCTCCCCGTCCCATCCCTCACACCTCCGAACCCCCATACACCCATTACCCCAATCTAACCATTAAACCCATCTGCACCTGCCCTCCCACCATTCACTTCGTCCTCTCGTCCCCAGACACGCCGCACCCTTCTATTATAAAAACAAGCCAAACAAAACCCACCCACTCCTTCCCGTGACACAGTGATCCGCATAACACAGCCCTGTTTCCCTGGAGAGGAAGAAACCACGAAGCGAATCAGGTTTCTCTCTTCCGGGCAGGGCCGTTGAACGGGCCTTATGTTGCGGTGGAGCGGGCAGTTTGTCCGGGGGGTTTCTCAACGAGGGAGGAGTGAGCTTGTATGAGGTGAGGAAGAATGGAGCATGGCGGGGACAGGGCGGATAAGATGGGGTAGGTTGGATGGGTCAGAAAGGCCGAGGGGGGTTGGAGGAAGTGGAAGAAAAGGATTAAAGGGGAAGAGACTTGTAGTAACTTGGGTTTGCTCGGTTATCTTCATTCGACATTGTTTGTTGGGGGAGGAAAGAAGAGGAAGAAAGGAGGGGAAGGGGGGGAAGAAAGAAAGGGAGGGAAGATATGGGGAGTTGTGCCGTGGCGGTGGTGACGATGATGATGGTGACCTGACCAACCACAGATGAGAGAGAGAGAGGAGGGTTGGACAAGCCTCATTTTCAATTCCCGCACGACCCTTTTTCCTCCTTCCCTCTCCCTCTCCCTCTCCCTCTCCCTCTCCCTCTCCCTTCTGCCTTGCCTTTCAGCAAAAGCACCGTGACCGACCTTGGGCTAGGGGTAGTTTGTACTTGTAGGTAGCTGTGGCCCATCCAAATCGCACGCTTCTCCCTCTTTCTTTATTTCTAAAGGGAAAGAAAAGGAAAGAAAGGAAAAGGAAAAGAAGAAAAGAAAAGAAAAGAAGAAAAAAAATGGGAAAAGGGAGGAACAAATTGTTACATTTTCCTTGGCGTTGAATCCTCCCCAAGATGTTGGTTGCCAGAAAAAATATAAGGACTCATCAGTCGCCCCCTCCACTTTCTTACCGTACTTTTTGCCTGCTCGCACGCACACGGCTTTTTCTTTTTCAACGCCCATCCCACTCACAAACCATTTTCCATTTTCCATTTTCCATTTTTATTTCCTTTTCGGCCTTTCGCCTGGTTTAAATATATATATATTTTCCTTTTTTTCTTTTCTTTTCCTTTTCTTCTATTTTAGGGTTTTCGTGATGAAGGTTGCCTGGTAACCGCTGTTGAGAACCCTCTTTTAACCGGAAGGATTTATATATATATTATTATTCCCCATCTTTTAACCCTCTCGACCTACGGTAGCCCCTGGAACTCGAGGAAGAAGGGTGCACGGATACAAATATCGCCGCTACTTACTATCCTGCCGCTGTCATTGTCGCTTGTGCTCGGCCGTTTCGTTATTTATTACTTCTCCCCCCCCCCCCCCGGGTCACCACTCGGACGAAGCTTTTGTTTCGAAACTTTTTTTGTTCTCTCTCTCGGTGAGTGTTAACTTGGTTGGATGAAATTTTGCCCTGACTGCTGTTATTTGGCCTGAGCTTACTGACTTTGACCTCGCCGCTGTATTGCAAAAGAGGTTCTTGCCCTCTTTGACAAAGATCCTGCACATAAAAGGAAAAGGAAGGGTGTCTTTTTTCTTTCTTTTTTTTCCCCTTTAATACGTCGGAAAGGAGCCTGCCACTCTACACCTACCCTCTCCGCAAAATAGTGAAATTTCTATCATCCGCCAATCGAATTTCTCCATAATCCCCATCCTCCTCGACCCGGCACATCCATCCGTCCGCCAAGCAACCCACCAACCCCACTTGACCCCTACCAGTACCTCACTGTCTACCCACTTGCCGTCGAGAATTCGACCACACCTAATCCCCATTTACATTTACCGGTGCCTTACACACACACACACACACACACACACACACACACACACTACCGATATCATAAAACGGTTGTTTACCTTCTCATGTCTCACCCAACTGACGAGGAAATGTCCGGGTACTTCCCCTACGGTAGTACTCACCCCATCCCCGGAGTCTCAGGTCCCCTACTTCCACCTTTCCCGCCGCACCAGCAACTTCCCTCCGCAGCTCCCGTCCCTCTGGTTCCACCGACTACTCCCCTGACCGAAAAGGTTGGCCGCGGGCGTGGACGCCGTGGCCGCGGCGCCGCTGCAGCTAATACCCCCAACACTCCCACAACCCCATTCAGAACTACTTTTCCAGCTAACGGCGAGTCGAGCTCTACCGGTGCCAGTGTTGGTGGTGGTGGTGGTGGTGGTGGTTCAGCGGCGACTGGTAGAACTGGTGTGGTCATCAAGACCAAGTTCCCCGTTGCGAGAATTAAGCGTATTATGCAGGCAGATGAGGATGTTGGTAAAGTCGCACAGGTATGCTTCCTCCACCTCCTTCGATAACTAAACTAACTCTGCTCGAACAAGGTCACTCCTGTAGTCGTCTCTAAAGCTCTAGAGCTCTTCATGGTATCCCTCTGCGACAAAGCCGCCCTCCAAGCTCGTATGCGCAATAGTAAGCGCATTACCGCTGGCCATCTCAAAGAAGCCGTCCTCAACGAAGACCAATTCGACTTTCTCGCCGAAATCATTGACAAAGTCCCGGACATCCCCCTCCCCGCGGAGAACCAAGGTGGTGCAGGCTCCGGCTCGGGTGGCGACGCTGAGGATGGAGCAGGCAGGGGAGACGCTACGCCCAGCGTGAGGAGGACCCGCAAGCCAAGACAGAAAAAGGTCAAAGATGAGGATGCCTTTAACTAAGGTGGAAATGGAAGTGGCATCAGCAAAAGGGGGGGGTGTATTATTATTATTATCATTCCGGGGATTTCCTTCTTTTTTCCTTCTTTTGCCTTTCTTTCAGAAATTGCGTTCTGTTGGTTAACTCAAAATCCTGCGCAACGGTGTATGGGATGGTATCTTTTCTCCTAGCGACTGGATGTGATTACTATAGGTTTTTTTCTTTTCTTTTTCCTTTCTCTCGTCCACTTTGTGAACCGATAATTCCTTGGATTGGGCGGCATCTTTTGTTTGCTAGGCTAGAGAAACATGAGAGAAGTGGAGAAGGGAGGTGTATATAATGTACAATAGTGTGGTATGGCATTTTTTTCCTTCACTTTTTGTGTTTTGCAGTTGGGGCATCGGACATCACTCGGTATTGCGGGGTGGTCTTGGCATTTCTGTGGGGGAAGGAGGGGGCTTCCGCGCCTGGTATTCGTAATTGTGGAAACTCGAGACCTTGCTGTAATTAGCGCAAAACCGAGCTTCGTCAGATTTGAGCGGCAACCAGAAAAAACAGGAAGCCATTCATCCAATCAATCAAGACTAAGAAGAAGAAAAAAAGAGAAGAAAAAAACCAACTTGAAAAAGTTTCTTATTTGGGTTTAGTCTAGGTTCCAGGGTGTTTCTGGAAGAGTTGTCTACGGTAAGCTACCGTGGGTTAAGCTATTCCGACGCCCCCTCCCGGGGGTGGGTGGGTGGGTTAGGGGAGGAACTGCAGTAAAGCTTCGGGCGAGCTGAATGAAATTGATTAACTTTGTATTATATTAGTCGATGGGAAAATACTCTACCCCAATTTTTTTGGTGTCTGCAACGGTAATGATATATATATGATACGTCGCCGGGTCTTATAAAGCCCACAGTGGAAAAAGAAAAAAAAGGAAAAAGCGAAAATTTTAGAAACTTTCTCTTCTCTTCTTAGTTTTTCATGAAGGAGTACGGATGATAATATCTGTCTATAACTAAGTTATCATACAAGAACGCCGACGCTCGTACCCTGGGCGGTAGATATGGCTTTACCTTTACGGGAAAGTAAGGTAAGCACCTTATCCCCACATCTACATGACGACGACTTATCGTACCGTATCCATAACCGGTACGGTACTCGCCATCACCATAGCGAGGAGTTGCTGCTCCTCACGAGCGAGGGGGGATTCATTCATTCATTCAAGTCATTACTTCTCACTCGCTGAATGTTTGCTTTCATTCATTTTTTTTCTTTTCATTTTTTTCATTCTCTCACTCTTCTCTTCCAGCGGGGTGTATGTGGAGAACATATAATAATAATAATGTGAGAACAATCATACCGGTACGTGTTCCCCCCTCCACTTTTTTTTCTTTCTTTTTCTCCTTCTCCTTGGGAGCTGTTGATGAAATCTATAATTATTATAATATATTGGAGGATGGATAGATGAGGGGGAAGAAAGGAAGGAAGGAAGGAAAAAGGAAAAAGAAAAAAAACCCAGGTTTTTCTTTTCTTTTTTCTTTCCCCCTCTCTATAAAGATCTTTTTGTTCGCTATATGATACTGGTATGATGGGTCGGTATTTAATTAATTAATTAATTCTTTCACGAAGGATTTTTAGGAATGGCGGTATTGGAGACGGGCGTAGTTAGTTAGCCGCAAGGGAGGGGGGGGGGGTCTGTTAATACAGTTTTTTGTTCATTGGAATATTATAATAACTTAATATCTTATGATAATAGTTATATGACACACAGTAAGGAACTAACTCGCGATATGATACCACCGAGGGGGATGAATGAATGAATGAATAGACAAATACCTAAAGTGATTACCTTTTCTTTTTCTCTTTCTATCGGTGCTCTTTCCGCAACGGGTAGGTACAGTATGTACTCGTACATTCGGCTTCTTCTTCACTTGAGGTCATATAATATATATCGTACAATCAGACATCAAAGGCATCACCAGAGTATACTATATACAGTTTAGTTCTTCAGATGGTCAGATGGATATTATGTATATCATAATACCGTAGGCTGTAAAAGTCGATCTCATATGGTCTATCTACCGTATATATATGGATACTCGTAATGATAAACCTCGTTTCGTGGGTGGAGGGGTGATTAGTCATCGGTAGTTTTGGTGGCTGTGGGTGGGTGGGGAATCTTGGGTTTGGAAAAGGGGAGGAAGTGATAGTACGGTATGGTGCTGTTGAGAGCTATCTGATCGGAAGGAGTGGAAGCGAGAAGCTTCACAGGTTCAAAGGAGAGTGGTCACCGAAGATAGCGAAAGACTTATATTGCTTGTTGAGTAAGAAGAGAATTGAGTAAGTAAAGGAAAGAAGAAAAAACAAGACGAAAGAGAAAGACAGAAGAGATGCTAAGATTCAGAGAAGGAAAAGGGGGAGAGTGACATAGGTAGTCATGACGTATCACTTGTAACTACAGCAACATACAAGAAGAGAGCACACCCGTGAGTACAGTTTCCAACAGGTGCGATATTCTTGTTTTATGATATAACCCCGGCAGGGGTATGCATCCGTAGACTGTGGTGTTCTGGTATCATGGACTTACAAGCGAGACTAATTCATGATCAATCACTCGTGTAGATGAAGTTGCTGGTATATTGTAGCGGATCCAACCCGACAAGTGCTTATGAGACTAGATTAACTATGGCAAGAAATCCTCCATTAGGCCACGTTCCGAGCGCAAAGCCGGGCGAAGCACTACTCAATCAAGCAAGAAACTAGAAGAAAATAAAGGCACAACAACGTAGTGAATCGAGTTTGATTACTTCTTTCAAAAGTGACTGTCCTGTTTGGCCCTCCTGGGCATGGTGTGCGCGATCTGGGCAAGACTCGACTACAAGTACCGGTAAACTAGACTAAAAATAAACCAGAATGAAACTACACAATCAACCAACCAACCAGCGTAAGAAAGACAGCGAACAAACGAAAGCCCGGAGGTATTAAAATATCAATAAAACTCGAGGAGGAAATTGTCTTAGTCAATTTCCTTCGCTAGGTCTTCTTCCCCCAATACTTCCCCTTCCCCGCTCACGGCTTTGCTTTTCCTGTCCATCTCCGTGATATCTGAGGAACTTGACGCGTTAGCCTTGGCCGCGCGCTCCTCCTCTTCAATCTTCCTGAGCACTTGCAGCCCCTCTTGGGTAGTAGCATCGATGATTTGTGATTCCAAAGACAGCATGCCCCCCTCTCCTAGTTGTCCCACAACCTCTTCCGCCTCTTCCACGCTCATTTTACCGAGGACCTTGTTGACTTCGTCCAGGCTACCGCTCTCGAGAGCGCGCTTTAGCCCGGGAGGGAAGGATTCGAAGATTGCGCGGGACTTTTTAATGTCAGGGTCTTCGCTGTCGGTTGATGGTACAGCGATCGAGATTTGAGTGTTGGGGTCAACGGCATGGAGTTGGATTTGCTCGGCATTTTCGTTTGAGCGCTCGGCTGCGATTGCTGCTGCGCGCTCGCGGATGCGTACGTATGTTGTCGTAACGTCTTCGTGGAAGACCTTTTGTGCTTGGTGGTTTGGGGTGGTTATCCTATTGGTTATTAGCATAATTGTTGTGTTGATGGTGGAGAGGAGCTAATATGTGCCTTCTGAAGAATAGAGCTACGCCGTCACGGCCGAGTTGACGACAGTACTGGAGAAGGAGAGCTTGGTGGACGCATTGCTTTGCGTAGTCTTCTTTCCCAGCGATTTGTGAGTTGAAAGCTTCGATTAGAAGACCATCGGTTTCCTTTTCGGCAACAACAGCTGGATTACGGGAGATGAACTCCAGGCATGCGCGGTAGTCGCCCATTTTGATACCTGAGAATTCCCTACCGAGTGCTGTTGGTTCAATGTGGTCTTCGTCTTCATCAGCCTCGTCGCCTTCTTCGATATCTGCATCCACATCGGAGGATGAATGTGCGGCCAACGGGCCCTTAGCCTTGACACCAGGGTTAAGTTGTTCAACCGCTTGAACCTTCTGGGTCTTCTTTGCCGGTTCCTTCTTTGGAGGCGGAGCTTCTTTGGTAACGTGTCCGGAGGAAAAGCCAACGTGGATACTGTCGCTGGTGATTTTCGCACTGTCTTCCTTCTCCAGGTCTGCCAATTTCTTTCCAGTATCCTCGCATACACCTGTGAGCTTAGATTTATGCTCATTGAGCTTGTTCAAAAAGTGGGTCCAGCGGTCATCTGGCTTCTCCTCGTCTATCTCTTTCTTTATTGAATCGACGAGCGAGGCCATCATCTGAGCGTAGGAAGGAGTGCCCTCCGGGGGAGTAAATTCCTGAGGACCATCATCGGCAGAGGAGATGTCCATGAGGGACTGGAAAAAAATTTCCTCAGGAGATTTTGAGCTTTTTGATCCAGCCTCTAGGGTGGATATAAGTTTCGAAACACGGGTGAGTAGGACCTCATTCATTGAACGTTCGATCCGGAGGTTCGTAATCCGCTGCTTCCGCATAGCACGTTGCTCGTGGATCTGTCGCCGTTTGGCATTAATGAAGGAGCGCTTATCGACATTTGCTGTTGGGTGTGACAGTTAGCTAGAAAGTTCATTTCAAAAGGTCGGAGGAGGAGGGGTTCTGGTTTGGCGGGGCTCACGGTGAACTTCGATGTCTGAATCGTCGGAGAGCTCGAGACTGTGTTGTAGGTTAGCTTAGAGAACTGTGATCAGCGACAATTAACCGACGGGTACCCACGCATCCCACTTTGAGTAGTCGAGAACCATGATTGTTGTGAGTTGATGAATGGGGAAAGTAGGTAAAGTTGAATGGTCAGATCAGCTCCTCTGTAAACCGTATTTGTGAGGAAGGGTTCGATAGGAGTGAATGCGCAATATTGCACGACTTATGATGAAAGAGGAGCAATGAGAGGAGTTTGAAATAATAATAATATTATAATATTATTAAGGTATGGTAATAGAATAGAATCTGATGTAGGCAGGGGGAAGAGTTCTGAGGAGAACAGCCTCACGGAGAGATGGAGGGGTTGAAGCTGGGGCTCCGGAGACAAATAAAGTCTTGGCACTGAAAGTTCCAGAATTTTGGGAGAACTTATCGTGGAAAGAATTTGGGATTCAGTTCTCCTCCATGGCAACGACGCAGGAGGGAAAGCTCCCCCCAGAACGAACAATCTATCAAACAACAACAAATCAACCCCCTCTCCCCTCTCCTCCCCATTTTGGTGGGAAATACTTGGTCCTTTATAGTTATTGGCTTGCCACCAGTGCAGATAAAGAAGTCAACTGTGGAAAACCATATACTTCTTCCTCCCGCCATGCGGCCCTCGCCCTCTCTGTCGTCCTCTCTTCGCTCAGCGACATGTTCACGGGTAACTAGTTTCACTTCTCCCAGGTTGATATGTCACTCCGCCAAAACACAAACAATTGCTACCCCAACCACTCGTACATTCTCAGGAGGCTCGGCTTCACTACTCGGATTACGGTCACGGGAGCCATTGTTACAAGTTCAGAGATCCTTCTTCCCCGACTTCCCTTCGTTCAATTGTGCCCTTCGAACCTCTGTTCGGTCCCAAGAGAGATGTTTGTCCACATCGCCAATACTCCGTGAAGTCCGGAGCGTTACTACTACTACAAAAAAGTCGCTTGCTGGGCCTCAAAAATCCACCCCAATTGAGCCCGAATTGGAAGCTTTCGGTCGCTCAGAAAAGGCTACGAAGGCTGCTCAGGTTAACCTCTCTGCCCGTTTGCATAAAGATGGGAATCCAAGTGCCGTGACACCAGGTCTTGGGGAAATAGTTCGGCTATTGAAAATTGCCCGCCCGGAAGCTAAATGGCTAGCAGGTACGCAGGATTTGGGGAGATGCTAAGGGTGTTCGAATGCTAAAGTTTGGGGCACAGCTGCGTTCGTCTTTCTCCTGATGAGCTCAGCAGTCTCGATGTCCATCCCGTATACCCCCCGGATCCACCTTTTTTTGAGGCAAATATTAAGACTGCCTTAGGTTCTCGATTGGTAAAATTCTAGACATGGCAACACAAACTGACGGGGGTACTCTGCTTGGACTACAACTGCCGCAATTCTACATGGTTCTTGGAGGGGTAACCGAGTCGTTCCTGCTCCTTTGGAAGCAGAAAACTGACCATTTATGCAGGTTCTATGCCTCGGTGCAGCATGCAACTATGGTCGCATAATTCTCCTCCGGATTGTCGGTGAGCGCATTGTAGCCCGCCTCAGATCGCAGCTCTTCCACCGGACCTACCTTCAGAATGCCGAATTCTTCGATGCCAATCGTGTGGGGGACTTGATCTCCCGTCTCTCCTCAGATACAATCATTGTCGGCAAGAGTATCACTCAAAACCTGTCCGATGGCCTTCGTGCACTTGTTACTGGAACCGCTGGTCTTGGGTTGATGGCTTATGTTAGTTTGAAGTTGACAGCTGTATTAACCATCATGTTCCCGCCGGTTGCTATTGGAGCTTTCTTCTATGGGCGGGCTGTCAGGAATCTGAGTAGGAAGGTTCAGAGGAATCTTGGCACGTTGACGAAGATTGCCGAGGAGCGGCTTGGTAATGTGCGAACTAGTCAGGCATTCACTGGTGAGATATTGGAAGTTTCGAGATATAATCACCAAGTCAAGAAGATATTCGCACTTGGTAAAAAGGAGTCCTTGATAAGTGCTACATTTTTCAGTAGTGTGAGTCTGCTTTCCTCATCTAGTACTGTGACAGGAATTAGTAACTGACGTTAGCGGTCTGACTAGACGGGTTTGATTGGAAATATGACTATTTTGGCCATTCTCTATATTGGAGGGCAACAGGTCAAATCTGGAGCGATAAGCATTGGGGAGCTATCTTCATTCTTGATGTTTGTCGAACCCTCTAGTAAGTGCCAGGCTTGTACTAAACTGGAGTAGGTACACCGCGTACGCCGGGTCCAGTCTCTTCGGTCTCTCGAGTTTTTACTCCGAATTGATGAAAGGTGTCGGAGCAGCGAGCCGTCTTTTTGAGCTCCAAGACCGAAAGCCCACCATATCGCCAACGGGTAATCTCTTTCGATATTCGTCCGAAGATTCTACTAACGATTCCACTAGTCGGAATTCCTATAGCCTCGGCCCGCGGCACCATAAAATTCGAAAATGTCTGCTTTAGCTACCCTACCCGCCCCGCTGTATCAATCTTCAACGGCCTAAATTTCTCCATCCCGCCGGGCACAAACGTCGCTATAGTCGGTCCTAGCGGCGGCGGTAAGTCCACAATCGGCGCCTTGCTCCTCCGTTTCTACGACCCCACCTCCGGCAATATAACCATCAACGATGTCCCCGTCTCCACCATGAACCTAAAATCCCTCCGTCGCCGCATAGGCCTAGTCTCCCAGGAGCCGGTCCTCTTCTCTGGCACCATCGCGGAAAACATCTCCTACGGAAAACCCACAGCAACGAGGACCGAAATCATAAACGCTGCTAGGAAAGCCAACTGCACCTTCATTTCCGATTTCCCCGATGGGCTAGAAACTCGCGTGGGAGCCCGAGGCTCCATGCTCTCGGGAGGGCAAAAGCAAAGAATCGCGATTGCGAGAGCGCTCGTGAAGAACCCGGACATTTTGGTTCTGGACGAAGCCACTAGCGCGCTGGACTCTGAGAGCGAGACGGCAGTGAACGAGGCGCTGACCGGGCTTATGAAGAGCGACTGCACGACAATTTCTATTGCGCATAGGCTTAGCACTATTAAGCGGAGTGATAGGATCATCGTGCTAGGTGTTGACGGCGGAGTAGCGGAAACGGGCAGTTTCAAAGAGTTGAGTGCTAGGGACGGTCCTTTTTCCCGGTTAATGGAGTGGCAGGTACACGGCGGCGAGGCTCCAGCGCCATTGCCAAGACGTTGGGATACGTTGGTCGAGACAGAGGTCGACGAGGGAGTTGCGGGCGGTGTTGAAGAGGAGGTCGAAGAAATCGAGGCCGAAGAGGACGAAGAAGACGACCGTGTCGGACCGGGAAAGACGGTAAAAGTGGCTGCTAAAGCGTCGGGTGATAATCGGTGAATCTGGCGTTATGGTACTCTTTCCTTTCTTATTTCTTGTCTTAGATATGTTATCTTGAGGTAGTTAATGGCTTCTTCATCATCATTGATGGAGCGGGGGATTTTGATTTCGTATTGTATTGTGCCCCCGGCATTACGAGAATCATTTTGTTGGGCGGGTGTGGCAGTTGGTGTTTTCATGGACGCGCGCTTTTTGTGTATCAATCAGGACTTTTTTTTTTTGTATTATAGTACTATATCACTTTACTTTTTTTCCCCCTCCACCTTTTTTTTAAAAAAACTTTCGCTCGCTCGCTCACTCGCTCCACTCCTGTTTGATTGATACTTTGTATTATTATTGAATTCTATAGAAAAGGGTTATGTATTTCGTTGATCTATTTTGCGTCGGGCAAAACGGGGGGAGGCGGGATAAATAATGTATTTCGGACTATTCTTGCCACGAACGAATGAACCGAAATCAGAACATATAGTAAAGTGCTCTTGCTAGGGCTCCCAGTCGTCCAGTCGGACTGCCGTCGACGCCAGTCGGACGGTTGTCGTCCTCGACTGGACGGGATGACGCCAAGGTCGTCTGGACGAGGACGAGCCCCGTCCGACGGCAGTCCGACTACAACCCCTGGTGTGCCGCTCGAGCACCACCTTTTTTATTCTTCTTTTTCCATCTCTGCTCCCAGCCTCAACCTATCTAAGTACTAGTATTTGTCTCATTGACCAATATTGCGTGCTCGTAGTCGACGGCCGTCCACCCCGTCCAGGATGGCGCCAAGGCAGTCCGTCCCGTCCTTTGTCGTCCTCACCCCGTCTTGGACGGACGGGACGACTGGAATCAGTGGCTCTTGCCCACCAAGCACACAGCCGGGCGTTGTCCGGCATTAGTCTAACCAATCCCAGCAGGGATATCTACTGAGATAGGCAATCCAGAGGAAGGTTGTTACATCGCTCACACAAACTGGAATAAAATAAAGCCCCGAATAACTTATGGATTTTCTTTTCCGAGAGGAAGAGGAAAAATATCCAAATACTGCTCATTAGCCCTCCTCCTCCGAATTTGGAAAGAGAGAGGTCTCGCGGCTACTTACCCGCCCAATCCATGAAGCCAAAGCCGAGGAAAAAACTCAGCGCGCAAGTATGTATGATAGCCTTTATTCACCATGCCGTACCTGCGAGGGTGCAGAAGGGCACGGTACGTTGTACTAGTGTAGCCCTTCTCTCCCTTCCTCGCCCCTGTCCCACTTTCCTGGAAGAAGGAGGAAGAAGAGGAGGGAAAGAAAGAAAGAAGGAGAAAGAAGAGGAGGAAAAGAAGGAAGGGAGGGAGGGAGGGAGGGAGTACCCCCTGTGCACTATAGTATTCATAATAGTTAGTGGTTAGGTCGCTGGTAGGGTGTTCAATAGCTCTCCGCCTGGGGGGCTATGGTCTGGCTTGGGTCGGGGTGGGTATGTGGTGAGGTGAGGTGAGGGGTCTGGGGCTAGGGGGAGTCTTGGTAGGTACTTGTTGATCCTGTGTTCGTGCAGTTACGGGGCTAGGCTGTGGGATGAATTGTGAGGTTGTTTAGAGGGTTGGTTGGTTGGGTGATTTGGATGGCTTGTATTATATATCTGGTGGTATCTGGTGGGAGTGGATGGTGTGGTATGGTGTTTTCGTTGCTATAGCACCTCTCTGTGGACTAAGGGCTTGTGGATGGGGCTATATGATGGCTTGGGAGACGGAGGGTAGAGGTTGTAGTCAGGGTAGGGGGCTTGGTTTGGGGGGGGGGCGTTGAGTGGCACATTGAGATATTGCGGTTCTAAGCAGCGTCAAATAACTCGGTGGATAAATCAACCATTAACCTTTGGTGGCAGTGAGCTTTGAATTTAATATATCAACCTATCTCCTGCGTACGATTCCCCGTTGGAATACCATGCTACTTCTTCTCAGTCGGTTTCTCTCCCTTTCCTGTGGGAATCAAGAAAAACACAGCTTTGACTCCCTCTGCCGCTGCGCGATCGCACCTGTAGTACCCCTTTCTCTCGAACTGGATGATATCATCAACCCTCACGTCCCTGACATTCTCATCAGCAATAGCGTCTTCACGGAACTCGGTTTCTTTATTGACAAAATTGGCCACATCGTCCTCTTCCTCAAGTTTATCCTTGGTGATGAGGTAGTCAAAGTCGACAAGTTCAACAGGCACTAGGGATTGTTCGGTAGCAAGCCATGTGACCTTCTTTTCAGTCTTTTTGAAGTCGCCCTCGAGGTGGAGTCTGAGAGTTAGGGAAGTCACATCGGACTCGGGGGAGGTACGTTCGATAGAAGTGATAATCGCATTACCCCAGTCCATGAGAGTAATTTCTTCGTTTATGTTGAAGGAACGGGCGTCGGCTTGATCGAGAAGGATAGTGCTGCCGAAGTAGGTCTTTTTGGTGCCGATCGCAGGATTCTTCTTGTGCTTGGGCTTGTCCTCGCATATGGCTGGTGAAGGAGCGCCGGTAATGGTTACTCTCACGCTAGGATGCGTCAGTACCTTATAAACTCTATAATATGGCGGGGGCTTACTGTGACTTTTCGATAATAGCGGTATGTCGTGGAGCGATTGGGTCAATCACTTTCTTGTTACCAGCCCAGATGATGGTCCAATCAAGGTTAACGACATTCTTTGAAGGTCCTTGTGCTAGGATGAATTGCCTTAGTGCTTCAACGGTCATCCCCCGACGACGAATTCCCCTAACAGTTGGGAATCTAGGATCGTCCCATCCCCAGACAAGCCCTTGTTGGACAAACCAGGTCAACTTTCTCTTACTCAACAGAGTCTTGATAAAGTTAAGTCTGGCAAAGTCCCAAACATGAACCTTCCTCAATCCCAGCGCCTCCAACATCCACCAGTACTGGGGATTGCGATCTCTGTACTCGATGGTCCTGAGTGCGTGGGTAACTCCCTCGATACTATCTACGAGGGGACAAGCAAAGTCATAAGTGGGATAAACTTTGTACTTTTCGCCAGTGCGGTGGTGAGCGGATGGATTGCAACGATAAATGACAGGGTCACGCATGGCTTTATTAGGATCGTCTACTGAGATTTTTGCCCGAAGACAATTCTTGATGCCGACTTCCGTTGCTTGGGCCATTTCTCCAAAGATTTTTATATTCTCTTCAACAGAGCGGTCTCTGTTTTTGCTGGCAATTCCGTCCATCCTCTCGGCACGCATCTAAAGACTGTATTAGAATCTCCGTGATCTTGATTTTTTTTTTGCTTAGCCTACCAGTTCTTGAGTTGTATCGTCGCAATACGCTTTCCCAAGCTTAATCATTTGTATTGCAAGGTCGTACAAAGTGTCAAAGTGGTCGCTAGTGTAGGTAATTTTATCGCCTGTTATGCCCAGGAGCTCCAGATCCTGTAGGATACTATCTTGGAATTCCTGCTTCTCCTTTGTAGGGTTGGTGTCATCAAAACGAACAATCATGGTACCGTTATAATGCTGTGCAAAGTATTGATTCAGCATGGCAGCCTTGGCATGGCCGATGTGTAGATATCCACTATTTGGCATATCAGCTTGGGGCGCACACAATCTAAAGGGTGCTCATACGATGGCTCCGGAGGGAATCTAGTGACGACACCCTTCTCGGTATCCATGAGACCAATGTCATAATTGGTCTCCTTACTCTTGGCCTTCTTCTTGGTATTGGCCTCGGCCTTGAAAGAGTTGACAGAGGCGGTAACTCTCTCCATGGACCCGATATACTTGAACCAGCGGACTAGGTTTGGCAGGTGATTTCTCTTGATAGCAGAGATGGCCTGCCCGTTCCCATTAAGAACTCCCCAGACCGCAATATCAGCAATTGTTAAGCTATAGCCAACTAAGAATGTGCGAAGTGTAAGGTGGTCGTTTAATTCCTCAAGCGCAGCGGAAGTAGCCTTGAAATCGCCACCGGACAAGCGAGTAGTGCTGAACTTGATCCATTCGTCTTCCTAATGAGCAGTTAGCCAAATATTCCCCTCCCCTTCATAAAATCGACATACGGCAGCACTCTCAGTATGGGATCGAAGGACGGATGAATAAGACTTAAGAATTCTGTAAAGGACATTCTCAGGGCCATATATTATCCCTTCGCCGTCAAACTGTACTCCGACCGCGGATGTCTCATCTTTCTTTTCGAGAAGATCAACATCTTTGTAGGTGACGATGGCAATAGGCTGAATGTTATGAGTGGCATTAATTATACTGCTCGCAATGAGCGCTGGGTAGATGAGCCCTGGCGATGCCTAGCAAATATTACACTCAAGTTAGCATCGTAGGCTTATAGTATGTCCAAAGGAACAGAGGGGTTAGTGAACCTTTTGGGCAACGACAAGGTTGAAGGGGGCCATGGTTTTTTTCTTTCTGCGGATTCTAGCTATTGGGCGAACCGGCTCTCCTTTGTACCTTTCTGTGTTTATATCGTGGCTCACTAGGTTGTGGTGGCAATGATAGGGAACAAATGTAAGAGGTGAGGGGTCCCGAAGCCCATTTCGTTGCACCCCCATAGCCCTAACCCACCAATCGCTCTTGCATAGATAGGTGACAAAAGTTACCGGTAGAGTCACACCCCGCGATAATGGAACTCTTTATACGGGAAACCTCGCTATTACGAACGAATCCTTGGGGGGTTTGTACTCCTGCTCCCATACAAATTGTCTTTGCTATAAGGAATTTCTTCTAAAACCTCGCTATAACGAACAAAAAATCCTGAACTCTCGGCGTTCTGTACTCGTACAGAGGGGTGCTACTGTACTCGTACAGTGCCGTTAGAAAAGTTCAGAGACAAACACCAAAACACACCAAATTTACCACATTTCGAGATGCCCGAACACTAGAATGCCTAATAGCACTACAATGCTCTGAAATTTAAAAAACCAGGCACTGTCTCAAGTTCAATATACTGAGCTGGTAGAGCCTCTTTATAGTTCTAAGCTCCATAGACACTCCTTGAAGTGGTAGTTGTCAGACATCTGGGTTTCATGTACTTAGTGATTCAATATCTGATGGGACATATTTGCACTGCTTGGCGGCAAAACTATCCTATTACTTATTAAATTATGAAGTATAGAGTTTGTGTCTTGGCACTCATTTCTAACTAGAAGCTAGAATACAGAGAATACCTCCTCTTAAAGATTCACAAAAAATATCTAAAGTTTTTACCAGGTACTCTAGATACAAGCTGTAGTGTTGGTAAAATTTCAAGCTCTAATTAACTGCGATGGGGCTGTTCTGGTGTGTTGAAAAGTGGCACTTGTGGTGTGTTTTAGCGTTTGTCCCAGAACTTTTCTAACGGCACTGTACTCGAGTATGCCAAAAGTGGCCATTTTTGCAACTATGTGACATACTACATCCACCTCAATTAAGTATCTAAGAGGCTAAGGTACCGGATGCATATCTCGACTTCACCAGACTGAAACTTCAACCAAATCAGACCCACACTGCGCCGTTGGTGGGCCTGTGAAAATTGCAATTTTGAAATTAAGTATGATACCTTTCTCTATGGGTTCATACATAATTTGTGGCTTGGCACGAGCAACCCGACAACTGGCTATTTGCTTGTCTGCATGAGGGCCAATTCCCAATCAATTGCAGCTAAAGTGGCATGGATTGAATTGCTGGGTACCTAAATACCTACCTGTAGGCGGGATTTAGTAACAATTGGTATTGAAGATCTTGCTGTACTGTGAGTTTCATTGAGAGTGGATTTCACTGATTTTGGCGTGTTTTGACGGGTATCATACTTCATCCGACCGGCCGTGACTTATACTCAAGAACTATACTATAAGTCTTGAATCTGCTGACTTGCTGATTGTAAACAAAGGCACTTGGGTAATTCGGCCCGTATAATACATCGGTGATTTCAGGGATGCAGGGTTAAGGATAATGGTCAGGTTTATGGGAGTTCATGCCTGAATATTTGGAAATAGGTACTCATAGAGTGTCACTCGAGGGTGTTCCGGGCGCGATTCTTGGAGGTTGGACGCGCAAGGTAAGAGACCTGAGGCAAAGTGAGATAGGAAAAATTGGAGATTTGAATGCAGAGTTTTAGGGAATTGCTTTAGTTATTTCAAGTATCATACATATCATACTTGAGGTTGCCCTCCTTCTCCTTAGATGGCATCGTTAGGTACAGATGATAGGTTGATGATTTGCTAGGGTTTCCGAATAATTCAACACGGGGGATGGCTGCATATACTTTTGTCATGTTGTAGCGGGGCTTTCGGTCAGATCACAGGGATCCCCTCACTTATCATCCCTATCGGAGAGGTATCATATCGGGGGACCTATCTTGAATTTCACCATCAGCTATATCGTATGAATCATGCTCTAGACTACCCCTCCACCTAGCGTCTGAAGATTGTGATATGTTATCATCAGAAACGAGTCGGCGTGACTCCGCTCACTGAACTCAGGTATAGCAACAAGTCTTACTATTATTTTTTACCTAGGATATCCACATTCTATCCCAGTGGGCACTTTTATCTAACCTCTATTACAATCAGTAGCGCTGTACAGCCACTTAGCAAAAGCCTTAGTAAAATGGAGTTCTCTTTGCCCATGGGACGGGCCCTTCCCCCATACGGGGCCTGATATCTCCCCAATTGCGCAATAACCACACCGAGGCCCGTAATCTCTGTAAAGGGGAAAATCTGTTTCACGAAGGCCTTTCCCGAGCGACTCTGTGAATAAGGACAAAGTGTTTTAGATGTATTTTCGTTCGGGGTCGAGCTTGTCGAACGTTTCCATAGTCTTCTCGTACATCGTGAAAACAAGGCCTCCGCTGACCTATATCCCGAAGTAATTAGCATATGCATATTGCCGAAAGAGAAATCCGGACGGTAGCTTACCATTAATCTACCTAGCCTGGGCAAGGCGCCAGCCCAAAAGGCAAATATTCCCTCTTCCGTAAAGATTCTGTACGCACAATGGAAGCTATTCTTATACTCTGCACGGGCAGAGATCGATTGCATCCTGCGTTCATGTTTAGTAAAAAGCGGTAAATATGGACGGTGGGTAACAGTACCTAGTCTTGATGCTATCTAGGGGCTGAGTACAATAACTATTCACGGTCATGATTAGCCTCTCTGTGAGGAGACAACGTTGACGTACACTGTAATTAGGCCAGCCATTGCGCCAATTCCAAAGGTGGATAATGGGCCAAGTTTTTCACCCGGGGAAACGTAGCTTTGCGCAAATTGCTTAATGGTGGTATACGATCCGAATCTCACCGCAGAATTGGCGGCTTGACGCGCAGTGGTAGGCACTAGTCCTTGAAGGAAGCCACGATACTACACTAGCTTAGCCAAAAATACACAGAATAACGAGTATACCTACCCCCTTTTCCCTCCAAATGACGCCAGAGCCGTGAAGAAACCCGCGCATTCTATTACCTCCTATCAACACCTCCTGCAAGTAGTAGGCATATAAGATGGCTTACCGTGGTTTCCCAGATTTGCGATCGTCAATTCTATGGAACTTTTTAGCAGAATTCCTCAGCCAAGAAATGTAATTTCTGACAATTGCGTTTTGATACTTTCAAACGGCGTGACAGCGATCAGCGACTCTGTAGTACCAGCCCCGAGCCCTGCAAGGACGGTTCTCGGTCCACTAATATTTCCGCTCTCGTCCGCTAAGAGATCAACAAAAGCGTCGAATGCAAGAAATCCTTTACCACACTTAGTATCTCCCACAGATCTTCAACAAGCCGGAGAAACAAGGTATACATACGAATGCCAGCCTTGACAGAGTTGCCAATTATCGCCGTGGTGCACCCCGCATACCATTCCTTTCCAAACTTGGGCCTATTCCTAGTGAGCTTCTCCTAACAACGACAAATCGAGGCTTAGGTACCATGGAAGTTTCTGTGCAGTGGCTAGTCGGCGATTTAATTGCGACCTTGTTTTTGCAAATTCTGCCGGGTAGGTAATCGCTGTGAAGATGAGTTTCCTGTTAATTTAAACTCAATTTCTGGATCTCGCAAAAAAAAAAGAGAAAAACTCGTACCAATTTCAATTGCCCCCGCACTTGCTAGACAACTTTTCAGTCCCGTTCAATCGCTCTGTGGGAATCAAGTTGGGTATCACCTCCTGCGATAAGTGAACGAGCAACGCTCGGCTTTTGTTTGTCACGTGTTAGCTTGCTTCCCAATTAAAGCGAGCCGCGAGAGCACGAAGAAGATGGTTAGTCCAAATACCTTCTCTTTTGATTTATCGGCAGTAGTATTAGGCATCCTGCGCCTGGTGAGCCTGGAATTGTAGTTAGTTGATTGATCAAGATGGACGGAGGAAAGAGAAGAGGGGATATTCGGAAAGAGGCTGAAAATGGCGGGGATCCTTAAGGCTTGGCTCACGTAGAAAACCTGGTACAGTTTTCCGAGTCCCGGAGAGCACAGCTGGCAGTCGGAGGAACTGCCAAGAAATGCGATTTGCAAGGGGTTTCTTTTTTTTGTTCCCGGGATTTGTTATTAGGATACGATACCCTGGTCTCAAGGTTGCATAACTGCCGGCATCTCACCATCCATCACTCGAAGCTTGCGGTGTTAGATATGTCTGAGGCCAGCACGGCAATTGGGAGATCGAAGGGGAGGTTGAGTGGCAAGGGGCCGCATACAGAGTCTAAAGATACTCGAGTATATATATATGCAAGATAAGAGAGCTGTTGGGGTTGTTTCGTACCCCTCTCAATATGACCATTCGACATTTCCCTCCTAGAGACAAGGCATACTCGTACTTCCCGTTATATTGAAGCAGTACTTCCGACAAGCTGCCCGTAAATTCTCGCATCCTTATTTTTCCTCCTAATGACCACCACCACTAGCTTTGCTGTCCCCCCCACAAGCTTAGAACTGCTATGGCTCCTTATTTTTTTACTCCTCTTTCGCCTCTCTGATATGGTTAATATTATATCACCCCTTTTCACCCCCAACTCTTGCTGCTAGAGGGCACGAAAACAGGACACTTTTACCGTCCCTTGGTGCATGCGTGGTCAAGAGACCACTCTCGGGAATCTTTCCAAACGGTTGTTGGGGGGGATCTTGCGTTGTACGGGCTGTTGGCCAACCTGGAAATCTATTTCATGGATGCGCCGTTTCGTCCTTTTCCTAGGGCTGGTCTTTGCAGAGAGCCTTAGTGACTAAGTGTATGCGTGTGGACATTGCAAAAGGGTTTGAGCAGATGCCTCAAATAGCACTGGTCGCAAGTGCGGTACCGCCAATCGAGTAGGCTTGTAAGTATAGGTGTCCGGGGAGCTTGTCAATGTTTTGATCCAAGGGACTTTTTTTTTGCCTAGAGGAATTCCTTCCTTTTGATTAAAATTTTAAAAAGAAGGAAGAGACAAGAACGGTCTAAATATCCTCACAAAGACCTTTGGAGATTGTTATTTTTAAAGCATGCTCTCGTCATTGTGTATCACTCGGCTCATAAGTTATCAGTGGCACTTATCACCGACCAAAACCCAAGGGTAATGATTTCTCCGGAACCACCCCGCCACTATGGCTCCACTGGTCTCTTCATAAAAACCTGTTACGGTCATATCTCGGAACTAATCCAACGAAGCATCATTCACGATGTGGCTTTTTTTTTATGAACCCTTAGCTAGCTCCCTGGTCTCGTCCGTTAGACCCAAAGACTTGTTCTACTTTCCGCGGGGACGGTCCTCTCTGTTAACTATACAGGCTCGCGGATTTCTCCGCTTTAGCGGCATCCACTTCCAATGAGACACCCGCTTTTTCCTGGGCATCTGTCTCCAGGACGTAAATCAATCCCAAAAACACCCACTATACGGGTTCCCCAGCAGATTTTGGCCCAGTCTCCTTATTTCGGGGATACAAAGCCTTTCAAAAAAAACTGGGCCAAAAGTTAACTAACCCCTGATCCTCTGGCCGGGTGGTCAAATAAAATAGGGGTGAGATTAATCTAACTATAGTATGATACTGGAGTGGGTTGAGCCGTGTTATTCTATTTTGTTAAAAGTATTCGAGGGCGTTTGACTAAGCTGAAAGATTACTCTACTAATATACTGTACCATCACTTACTAATATCGTTTCATGTCTGCAAATATTTCTCTTATGGTTTGATTTCATTGGAAACACTATTGATGTCATAATCACTTCCTACTGGACTAAAATCCCAATTGTTTGGTGGACAACGGGTATATGCTCTCTGTAGAAAGATAGGTGATATCTATCCAAACAGTATATAGGAGCCACTTAACATAGACCCTAAGCAGGCCTGCGGGACTTTTGCTCGGTTTTACAGAAGTTTGGGCTATGTCGGTAATGTGTTTCATTATCTGGTTTCCGTGGCTGCTATATGTTCAATCGACAAAAGAATTACAGTAAACATCTATTCACACATCCTTGGTGCGCTTCTCTTTGCCTTCCGCCAACCCTATGTTTACCAGAAGGCCGCCCAAGATATTCAACTGTAAGTGAGTTAGATCTATTAGCACCCCCATTTTTCTTCTTTCTCATAGCTGTCTGTTTTCTTCTATCGGTCTTACAATTCGAGATCCTCTCATCAACAGTTTCTGTCCAGCGTGTATACTACCTAACACAGTTTCCATTTCATGTCTAGCCATGTCCTATGGCTGCTGTAATCACTGTCCAATCCAAAGCACTACTCGCATCTTTAGAAAGGTCTGAGTATTGCGGCAGCACAACCTCAGTAAACATCGCATCACAGGCCGTATCTCAGCATTGGGAGGGCAAATCAGGTTCTATAAGAGGCGTTAAACATGCAAGATGCGGGGGTAATTTTTAGTTTCAACATTAAGTCCAAATGCTAATAGTATTACCTACTAGCAGATGTCTCTAATTCCCATAGTTCACTGCCTACCACTATATAAATTTTCTAAAGGGCGAGATGCTTGAGATGCTTGATAATACTAGGCATGGGTTACTTTTCACTCTGGAGGTCTTACAACGGAGGGGAAACTTCCTTACCAAATCTTCCAGGAGATGAATTACTTATATTACATATATAAAACATATATAAATTTAGTACTAAAAAGAAGTCTCATATTCTGTCTGATCAGCGTTTCTAAACAAGATAAATTTCCAATCAGTGACAAGAGTTCTAACAGAGCTCATGCATAGCTTCCCTACTTTTGAAACAAGATATCCAGTTTATATCGTACATGATCTCCGAGTTGCAAACCAGCCTATTTCAAATTATCCTAAGTTTTTCCTTACAAAACTAAGTATCATAGCAAAATGGCTGCTAAGTAAGATCGGTATTCTAATGGGAGGAAAGTAGAGACAGCCATGACTGAGAAAAGGTGTAATATTATTTGTATCTATGCTTGTCACTTGGTCACTCAATAGTGGAGATACGGTTTATTACACAATATCTGTTAAGATTATTCTATCGCGACCCACTAACATTTTCCCAAAATATGCAAGCGCTGACGAAGTTTCGGAAAAAGACCACAACTCCCTCCCTCATCTTCTCTATCATAACTATTCTTCCCAGTTTTCGAGGCTCTTGCATTCAGAACATCCCATGCCTTGATATTTAGCTATCTTGAGCTCTCCATTATATTCTATTTTTCACAGTGTTCGACAATATAGCCACGAAATTCAGGAGCAGGGGATGGGCCTAAGGTACATGTCACTCTCTGAGGCCTTAAACCTCTTTGGAGCAGTACGTATGCCACACGAGTAAGCTTGTTCGCTCATTCAATTCTACCTTCGCTCATGAAGGAATAGCTGCCCGAAGGGCCCTTTTCTGACAAAGCATGACATAATAGTAGTACCCACCGCACACTACATCCCATGGTATAATACCTCTTTTCAGGCTATCCCATACGGCAGGCCTTCTGTGCGCTCTTTATTTCCCCCATTCTCGTGTCCCGCCACTAAATTGAAAATAGTGGATCAAGACTAGACGCCGATGCAGCAGAAACCCCCACCAAATTATTCCTAGCAAATCTGGTCTCGAGGATTTAACCCATTAAGCCCACCACCCCGCCTTTTCCCCAGAAGCTAAATATAAATCGGGCTGGTGATATAGACACCCTGAAACCGCTACGGACGCGAAAAATAGGGGGGGAGTGGGAGGCAAAGAATGCCAACATCCCCGACTGGAGTAACCTGCCAGAAGACAAGAATATCGAACGCCCGGAAATTTGAAACCCACTAGGACACTCCATTCTAGATTTATCATTAGTTCTCAGTAATCCCCTGAAATCACGTCGGTTCGCACAGGGAGATTCCACTAGGTCCGAATCACGAAAAATCACTCGTGCGAGATGGCTAGCCCGGAATAGCTCCGAATCCTGAAGCCAAGCCCCTCCGTGGTGCCGACTCAACCCGGTGCCGAATATATTTAGGAATGCAAGTGTGTAATAGGTCGATCTTTCTTCTTTCCACGATAAGCCTCACTCGTGCATCTTAGCTACAACAGGCAACTGTTTTATTTATTTTTTCTTCCCCACCTCACCGGGTACTAGAAGAAGCTCATACCCTGTCCAAGCTAAGCAATCCTTTCCTCGGAATTGTTCCCTTTTTTTTTCTTGTGGAGCGCGGCAAATGGTGTCACTTTGCTTTTCATCTATCGTTGGGGATCTTCAGGGACCAGGGTAACGGGTGATATTCCATGATTTTCAAGAAAATATTTTCCCCATGCTCCTCCAACATCGCCTCAAGCAGGGGGCATGGAGAAGGGAGAGGCATGACGAAACGGTTATAGGGCTTACCACTCGAAACCTCTCCGAGTCAATGTATATACTTGATGCCATGATGTCGGGCTTCTGGTCGGAAGGGGGGGGGGGGGAAAAACCTAATATCCTTGTATGTAGGCTTTGGAATCATCCCACGCGGATACCGATCCACCGTATTCCCCATGTTAGAGTCATGGACACGGATAGGATGCCTGGCTTGAAACCTAAGTTGAGTCAAGTTTGTGCTATCATGTACTTTTATTCCTATTCCACGAGAATACCCCCCTACCCTCCCCAACATCTGCGGGTTTTATGGTGCGGACGTATAGTATCTGGCTGCACTCCACCGGGGAGGAATTGCCTGCCACGCAATAGGGCTCCCCCGTTTTTTATCGAAGATCGGGAGGATGAGAGGTGAGATACTATAGTCTCGGCGTACTCACGCCACCATAAATGGTTTTTTTACTGCATGTGCATTCAGTATATTATAACTTCATTTACAACACTGCTCTATCCCTCCTCACCTCTCTCAACCTCAACTCACTCCGCACGGGGCCCTTTACAAATCTCCAAAATACATGACCTGGCGGTTTTCCCTCGATATCATACATAAACAGATACAGAGCAGGAGGGTGGGGGGAGGGGGAGCTGGAAAAAAAAGTCTATACTCGAGTGGAGCGAGCTAGAGATCGTAGACCTAGCTTATGATATCTACAGAAAAAAAATTTATGCAGATCCAAAACCGTATTTCCCGTTCATCAATCCCTTGCTCCTCTCCCTCTACCCCCCACATAACATACAAACCGTCTGGAACACCCCTCCCTAAGTTACTATGTATGATACTCCACAACATAACACAACACACCTTGACCTACCTTCCTCATCCTAATGAACCCGAATGGTAGGCACGCACACACAGACACATGAAACAAAAAAGTGAAGGGAAAAAGACGAAATGACCATAATCTTGCACTTCTCTCTTTCTTTCCTTCCTTCCACCCCTGGTGAAAAGCACCACTTATTACCACCTACTCGTACTAGTTCATACTGTACTACGAAAAAGAAAGAAAAAGAAGAAAAGAAAAAAAAAATACAAGACATAGTATATGGAACCTATTGGTCCGGCTATTATGATACCCTTCCCTTCTCTCTACTAGTCTTGACCTACTCTAGAATTTATCCCCCCCACACACACCACCCCACACGCCTCCGGGACTGCGATATACACAGTGATGTACGGGTTCACTTTCCTCTAATTAAATTCTAGCCTGGGCAAGCCCGGGCCCGGGTATCACATCATAGTCCGCACCAGAGTCATTACCACCACCACCCCGCACATCACAGGAGAGTATTATTATACAATACTCTCTTGGGGAAAACCCCTATCAGAATAATATAATCTAGACCCCCGACCGCAGCTATCGAACCCCAATTTTCCTCTTCTCTCTTCTCTCTTCTTCTTTCCCTTTTTTTTTATAATTTTTTTATAATTTTTTTATACATATTATCTATTTATTTTTTAAATCTTTTCTTTTACCCCCCTCCATGTGAGTCTCCCATGCATCAATTCCCGGGTTCGCTGGAAAGTCAGTGAGGGGAAGAGGAGGAAGGGGGGGGGGGGGTAGGGGACTTAGTTCCGGGTTTCAAATTTATATGAACCATACATGCTCACGACAGGTGCATACACTCGTACCTACGCATGCGCTATGGGGAGTACGAAGGTCCCGGGTGGTCCCGAGTACCTATTGAGAGCAGATGGATTTCCTTCCTGCCTTCTTGCTTCCTCTCTTGTGGTATTGCCGGTGAGTGTGGGGGTATCGCAATGATTGAGTCGGGTCGTGCCCCGGCTGGTAATTAAGCAGGCAAGGACACGAGACGGGCTGAGGGAGGGGAAAGAGGAGGGGAAGAGGAGTGGAGGATTTCCCGCACCGTCCTGGCCTTGGGACTTTTTGCATCTATTTTATTTTTTATTTTACTTCTACTACTTTTACCATAGGGGAGCCATTAAACTTAGTTTTTTAGGAATAGAAGATAGAAAGATTTTGAGGGACCATCCCTTCTATACTCCTTCTGCATCCTGCTTTAGCCAAGGGGTTGCAGTGACCGTGGGTGCGAGTATGATAACCTAGTTTCTGGTGTATGATTTCATGGTACGGGCGTGCACGGTTGAAAGAATGAAGAAAAAGGGGAAAAAAGAAAGATGTTTAAACTACAGCGAGTGATATCCTGTGATTTAGTTAAAGACTGACCTCCGGATCGGCCCTGTGGTGGAGATAACTAGGGTCTTGGCCCCGATTGGTCCTATAACCCGAGATTGTGATTAGTCGTTTATATTTCGTTCTAGACCTGTGGGCGAATAGGTATCCGAGAGGAGGATGAGGGCTGGAGGAAGGATTGTTAAGTAATGATAACACCGCGTGCTATCAGTGATCAACGACAATAAGTTAGAAATGCCCAGTCCCAAGGCTATAGTAGAATGAAAAAGAAAAAAATTTTGAGTTTTTTTCTCCCTCTCGCTTGCTGAAAGGGAATGAACTATAAAAATTAAAAATTAAAAAATCGTGTCTAGGATGTGATACCGGGGAAGCTTGAATTACCTAACCACATGAAGAGGCTTTATCAAACGGTGCGTGCCCTATGCTTGCTTGATGATAAGTCATCCGTTAGTGTTTTCGGAGAGGAACGCATATTTAGATTCGGATCCAAACTGCTACAGCAGCCCAGAATGATAGACCGACGACGGGCCAACCAGCCAGACATGACGAGCCCGCAGGCGAAAATGCATATCAACACATTTGCAGCCAGACTGGTGATGCCGCTCGGTAAAAAAAAAAAAGGCATGCGGAAAAACTGCAGGACTAGGGCCCGGCAACCAAGATAGCTTGGTCCTCTTTTCTCCTTTCCTATGCTATCTTAGTGAGTATTTGAGTTGACGCATCGATCCACCTAGGCTTCTCGCGGTGAGTGCCCGAGTAGGTGAAATCTCATATCTTATCAAGGAGGGCCCATTGTTGTCAAATCTCAACTCACCCCACATAACTCCACTCTCTACCTCCTCCTTAGGGAAGTGAAGAAAAGAAAAGAAAAAGAAAAAAATCCTTCCACTCCTCCTTCCGAGTGAGCGAGGAGAAACGAGAAAAAGAAAAGAGGAGGAAAAAATATGTCCAAACGAGCCTATTCCCCATCCGTCAGTCATACAAGAAAAAAAAACCCCCCCCCCCGCCAAAAAAAGAAAGGATAGATCATCGAAAATGAGAACCCCTCCCTCCTTCCCGTAAAACAGCAATCAAAAGAAGAAAAGAAAAAAAAAGATACCCTACACACGCATCCTAAGACAAAGTAAAAACCGGGCTCAAAACTTACGGTAAACAAGTACCGAAGGGAAGAAATCGCCAATCTGACATGGAGGCCAAATAATCCTCCGCTCCCGTTCTCAAATTTGCAGCAAAGGGAAGGTGAGGAGATGGGAAGTGTGGTGATGCTAGCCCAGCCTTTGCCCCCCGGAAAGCTGTCCGAGGAGGGCTGAGGAGAGAGAGAAAACGTCAACGCGTGAGGGCGACAACCTTAATGCTATTGTTTCTTATCATTCATTATCGCTGCCGGAAGATCCGAGTGGATTTTCTCCATGAGAAATTGATCAGTACTAGGTCTCCCTAGGGAAAAGGGGAGAGTCGGTTTAGGAGGTGGAATGGTGAGAAGTTGGCAGGAAGTGGATGGAGATGGAGGAGGAGGAGGAGGAGAGAAAGAAGGTCCTAGAACACAGAAGAGTGAAAAGTACAGCACTTGTTTGTGGTAGGGAAAATGATTCTATAGATCGGTTGGCAGCCCGATGCCGTGTCCAGGATGCCGTGCCGCAATGCACATGACGAGAAGTGATCTCGCGGTGTTTATTTGTTCCAGAGGTGAACGAGGAAGAAATGCGAAGAAACAAGGCATGATGCGCATCGTCAACTAGCAAACAAAACCCCCTCAACTGAGAATCCGAAATTAAACTCCAATCTTCGTAACCGGACTTCGTTCCTTGCTCATTACCCACGTAAGCCTGACCTTAGTTATCTTCATTATTTCCCTCTCCCGGGAACGCCGCTTCCTCCCTTTCAGGATCAAGTAAGAGATAAAGAGCGAGGAGAGGGAAACAAAACACTCAGCCCCAGTCAAACATACCCCGAGTGACAGAATGTGATCCATGGATTTCGTTTTCTCCTACCCCCTCCCTCTGCCCCACACTCTATGCCTCCGTCCATCTACCCATAGATCATACCCCTCCAACTCCCTTCCAGCTCCCGCAGCCTGAAATCGCCGGGAGAGTCAATTTTAAATAGCCAAAGCCCCACAACAGCGCCTATATGATGCCCATTAAGTAACTTTTGTTTCTTTCTTTTTTTTTAAATGCGCGAATCAGGTACCCTGCGTGACACACCCCAGAGCGTTTGGGGAAAACCCGAAGGGAAGATAGTGAAGTACTGTGCAAGTCCGCAGGCTCTGTAATAAAAATCTAGGACTTTTTCGTGCTCTCTCGCTTTCCTCTTTTTACCGTGCTTGATATGTTTTGCCGGTTAGTAGAAAGGTGAGTAGCGGTCCTAGACACGATAGGTAGTTGTGAAACGGAGGGACGGATGGAGCAAACCCCGCCCTGCCAAAGACACCAGCAGGTATGCTGCGCTACTGACAAGATGAAATGAGCTGAATGGATGAACGAATGTGAACCGGGTTTGGGCTATGAGAGGGTGGCGCCTTAGGCTCTGCGGGGAAGCGCTTTGGGATCCGTTCCTGTAGTGTACCTGTATTGTGCCTGTGTCCCTGTGCTTGTGCTTTCATCCTGGATATTGTGTGCTAAGCACTTAGCTAGGTACGCTGTGTATGGCTGTTTTGGAGTCGCTGTTCGAGCCTAGCAAATAGCTGTACTATACCCTACTGTTACTGTGCCGCTACAGCTTGGGTTTACGTTGTCTTATTTTTTACTCTTTTTTCCATTCCATGTCCCTCCATCTCTTTCTCCCTCCCCTAGTTCCTCCTCTCCTTGCTAGCTATTCTAGGTATCATACTTGCTTATACCCAGCTCGCTGTGTGTGAACAAGGCCATCATACAGCACATTAGTTTAGAGGCGAACACCTTTCCCTGGGAAGTTTACCCACCCTAATTTTACCGCGTACTCGAGTACGTAAGGAAAGACGAATTAATTTCTATTTTTATCTTGCCTTCCATTCACCAGAGAGCTTGCTTGCTTTGTTAGTAGCTACCTAGCTCTCCCCCTCTCTTTTCTCATACCCCAAAAGTTGACCATCTTGACTTATTTTTCTTCCCCTTTCTCTCGCTGATAAGTTAAGATTCCCATTGTCACATGCAACCCACACTCAAATCCTGAACTTCCCTGCGTGGCCGGGACCGAGGGGCATGGGAAAGCAAGGTGAACCTAGCTTATTGTGAAACCCGAGACGGGTAGTACAAAGAATAGGCCTTTCTGTCTCTATTACAATACCATTATCTCACTCGCGTTCGTTCGTTCGTTGCTTCATTCCGAGAGCACATAGCTATGGATAGCTTATAATTTCAGTGCTCTCATGCCTCCATTTCCCTCGGTTTAACACATTACCGCTCCGTACACAAAGTCCCATTGCGGTCGGAAAGTTTCCTTGCCGGAGACTATCCCACCGGATGAGGTCCTCTTTTTCCCACTTGTCTTGGCGGAGAAAGCTTGATCCTCTGAAACCCTGACTGCTAAGCTCAACCTAACTCGGAGCAAAGTAAACCCCAGCCTCAGAATCGCCCGGAAGGGAAATCCGCCGATAGAGCGATGATCTGTAAGGTTTCTCCTCCGAACAAGAGAAACAGGATCCGCATGAGATAGAGAGAGGAAGGTCAATTAGGCACTAAGTTATGAGGTTAAAAAACAAAAAAAAACAGGATTGCCCCGGATAGCTGTGGTTGCCGGGGCAGCGGGCACAAAATAATTATATGGTACGATATGCTACAAGAGGGAAAAAAATTGAGAAGCTTGTGAGTAAAAAAAGATCTGTGCTAGGTTCTTATTTGAAAGACAGGCTATTAAGCTCTCGGTGGGCAGCGCACCGTCAATTTTTTTCGAGGGACTGACTGACTAGTGTGCGGATAAACCTATGGGATGTCCGATTTGGTGTCGGCGAGCTGGAATCACTGTCTGTATATCACTGCAATCGAGTGCATTGCACGATACATGCATCACCATGATACGGGGGGTTTCTCGAGGAAAGGCGAAGCAGAGGAGCCAGTACTCGTAATTGAACGACATTTGTGAACACGGCTGCTATTACACACCGCCAGAATCCAGCTTCTTTTGTTCAGATCTCGGTGGAATACAATATCGGTCGTGTTCACAGAGCTGGCTCAATTGGGAGCTGGGTGGAGCGGGAAGAAAAGGAGGGAAGAAAAAGAGGAAGAAAAGGAGAAGAAAGTAACACCGAGCACATAGATAAGTGTAATTTATTATACAGAGAAGTACTATACGGGAAGGCAAGCGCAAGTCAGAGACCAAGGGGGAAAAGAAGGCGGGGGCAGATGTGGTGGTAGTAGCGCTGGAGGGAGAGATGCAAGTTATGTGTAAACGTCGAGTAAGCGAGATTTACACGATCCTGTAATTTAGATGCAAAGGTAACCTCAGCTCAACCAGTCCTCGTATGAGACTTGTGGAATTATCGGGAGTGATTGAAAGGAAAGAGGTATCATAGGAGAAAAAAATTAAAAAAATGAAAAGGCCAATTATCTGTACGGTCCTTCCATCGGATTTTCCTCCCTGCACGCATTATAAAAGGAAGCAAATATCTCCTAGCGTGTGTGGGCCGGAAAAACCATTCAGGGGCCAATCATCAACACTAGCAGCTTCTGACATTAACCTATGTTAACTTTTTTTTTTTTCCCTCTTCGTTGACGGCCAACACCGAAGTCCCATGCTGACATGCTACAGTACACCAGGGCCAGAACCGTACTGTGATAATACTTGGGCAATCAATGGGAGCGACGCCGGGGCCAAAAGGCTGAGGGGACCGTCTATCTGTAGGAATGCTGTGATTTACGCTGGATTAGAGCCAAGGTAAAGCATGCTAGCCCCCCCCGGTCTGCAGCGCATCACACCCACACCCATACTATATTCTCCATAGCCATGCCCCACTCTTTCCCCAAAGATCCCTTTGTGTTATCCCACATCTTCCAAGTTTCAACCCTCCCCTAGCTTCCCATTGCGTCCTCACACCTCTGGTAGCAGGACTAACTGCCGCTGAGGGATTTTCCGGTCCGCATCGGCAGTTATCACATACCTTACTTTACCTTTACTACTACTAACTTGCCTACTTATCTACCTACACACACGACACTACTGATACTGTACCTACTTCCCTTCTGAGTTTCCTGCAGCATAGTGAGAAAAGGAAAAAAGTGCAATAGGGAGAGGGAGAGAGAGAAAGAAAGAAAGAAAGACATTCCCAGTACCAGGAAAGAAAATTGGTCCCCCTACCTACCTGCCTACCCCCCCCCCTGCTCTCCCACTGATGCAGATACGGGTAAGGTGAATGCTCCGTCGCTTAAACCTGGGTTCGTTTGGTGGGTTGACGTTCCGACATAGGCAGAAACCGTTTTCACCCATTCACTAATTTATTTATTTATTACAACGGGGGAGGGTTCCGTGTATTCTGGGGAAAAGGCAAGGGGCAGTGCGTAGTACTCGTATTGTAGCAGATGGAGCAGCATGGTGTCTATTCGGAGTATAGTTGTGGAGCCTTCCTGTCAAGACCGGGCTAGAGGTCGTGATGTTCAGGGAGGAAGTTAGAAATGGAAATAAGGCGAGTGGATGAAGTTCTTCCTACCCCTATGATACTGCCGCACCTAAGTAAAGCAATTTGGGAGAGAGATAGAGAAAGACAGTACTGTGCTGATTGCCAACCGCATGTACAGTACTCTCTCCATCGCTCATCATTCCTTTACCTACTATGCAGTGCCCACCCTACCTATTTACCTCACCTCCCTCCTCCTCCCACTAGAGTTCCCACGAGTACTCTGTACTGACACCTTGTACCCGACGCACTCCCCCAACCTCGGCGAGCCCGCGGGGGAAAGACTTTCCTCCCTTGAGGAGAAAGAAAGAGAAAAAAAAGAAGAGAAAATCCAACAAAATCTCCTAGCAAACCCAAACCCACAGTGTGATAGATCGTTATTACCGAAAATTTCCATCCCACACAAAATCCTTTTCCAGCATCTAAACCTGTCTCCCGCGTGCAGAACGCACGCAAGCACACACATCACCCACACACGCATACACACACACACGCACACACACACCACGCACAAGCATCCACTCAGTAAGGTCTGACAAAGTCAGAAAAAGCGAAGCCGGAAAAAGACTCCTACCGAATGCATATGCATGATGGGAAGGGAACCAAGCGGGCAAGACACCAGATAGATGTTGTGGATAGAGAAGAGAAGTAAAAGAGTAGAAAAGGAGGAAGAAATATTTACAGAATTCCCCCCCCCGCCCTCAATATCCTATTTCTCTCTCGGTGAAAGTGAGAAACTTGCTTATAGAAGGGCCAATGTTGAGGTGATGGATAGGCACCGTACTTCATGGCCGAGAGCAAAGAAGAGGTAAGCATACGGTAAGTAGGTAATCCAAAAAGTTTTTTTTTCTTTTTCCACGAAGAAATCTTTCTGCCTGGTGAGAATCTCTCTTTGGTAGTAACGCTAAGATGGCCGCTACTTCATTTCTGCACAGATCCGGAAGGCTAGGTCTAGGTATGATAGGAAGAGTAAACTTTTAAAAAAGGTACTGTAACGATACATCGCAGCAGTAAACAAGTATAATAACTTTAGTGCGCGCGTCTCACCATTCCAATGCCCAACCCCCAATATACACATGGTATCCACACAGCTTTTTCTCCCCCTCCCTTTCTACTTGTACTGTACCGTACTATACTTCCTACCTCCTTGGCCCGCCGTCGCAATTGAGCATCATGAGCATCGCTGCGAAAAAAGGACCACCAGATCCAACCAACCCAAGCACCTGCCGAAAACTAATTTCACATTCAACATGTGACTGTCTTTGGAACTTTGAAGCTCGGTCCACCCTCGAATCCCTGCGAAAGCTCGGTGAGCCTATGCAGGAGCGGAGATCATGACAGCCATACGGGCCGGAATCCTTATGCTTCTTTGACTGCCGGTACCGGTACCTTCTTTTTTTTTTTTTTGTTTGTTTGACCTCTCCTATTATTGCTATTCAATAACGCAATTCTAATTCCCTTGGGGGGGATTGGGCTGTTTCTGGTTATTATTTTTCGCGCCGGGGAATAAGAGTGGTAGGGAGGAGTAAGGAGGGGAAATAACTAGGCCCTATTCTTTCACGTTTGCCTACCGGTACTGTATATATATATATATAAACGGATGGACAGATAGGTACAAGTACTCAGCCGTGGACACAATAGATGAAATTAGTAAAGGGCCGCTGTATCGTTCAGTACCTGCATGAGTGCTTTGTACTAGCACTTTTGTTTTGCTAAACGGTAGGTATGATATGGTTAGGCTACTGGAGCACGAGGGAGGATAGATGGGTGTAAAAAGGGAGGCTGGGGGGGCACGGACAGGGTACGGTACACGTACTAGTACAGTATATCCATGTGATGTGCAAAAAAATAATACAAAAAATAATAATAAGGCTGCCTTGCCCTTCAAGTACCACCTGAAATACAGGCAGAGTGATCGCTTGTGTAGCACATAATAATAATATATCCACCACAGTATGATATAACTGCCGCTGCTATAGCAACGCTGCTCCACCCTCTCTCCCACCTGAAGCTACTCGGGCCTCCGGAGTGTTGTTCTTCCACCCCTTCGCCTCACCGGCCTTGCAGGTTCGCAGAGATCGGGCATCTATCTATCTGCCTGCCTGACTCCAGGTCAAGCCAGGGCCACATCCACCGAATCGCATATCGTACAAGAGCCTGTCGGACGTCTGCTAGATCCGGTGCTAGAGGCACTGGGCGGTAGGCGGTACTGAACGGTAAATGCCATCGATCAGATATACCCTGAAACATGTCCCGGTACTGCCATATGCCTGTGCTTGTCCAGGCCAGCACGTTAGCATCTAAGCGACCTCTTGCTCACCCTGTCCAGGACCAGGAATACCAGGAAGCAGGGATTAAAGAAATATACCGGTATATGGTAAAAAAAAAATCTGTGGATATCTGAGAGCCAATGCAACCCACCCCCCCCCTGTTCTTGGAGTACTTCTGGCCTGGAAGAGTACCGTAGCCATCTAAACCACCCATCCGGTGCACCTTCTCCCTTGCTCAAATACAGGAATGCCACCACATAACTCTCACCACAAGACCCAGTATTGGAACCGTGATAATTATGTTTTCGTTTCGTTTCCCTAGAAGAACGAGGACGCTTTATACTCCACACACTAAACACAACCAATATAACAATAAAAGCACTATATAGTTAGCTTATGTACTAGTACATACACATCGAATAAAAAGCCTAAGCTCCATCCCAAACTCAACCCATCTCCACCCTCCCCCTCCCGTTCTGCTCTAACTATAATAGCTACATTCCAGCAGCCATGTGAACACCGTTTAGCTTACAGTAGTTTGAAAGTGGGGCAAAGCAAGCACAACCCAGGCCGGAACATCCCGAACAAAGTACTCGTACCGGTAGTAGATCCAAACAGTACCCATAAAAAACCCCCCCGCGATCCGCTATCTCCGCTAGCACAAGATAGGTATAGTTTGACAAGTTCACGGAAATTAGTATGCCAGTTAATAAAATCCAACATGCCCTTAAAAAAGGGCTGATCCTATCATAAATACACGGTGACAGGAAAGCACTAACCGTGAACCCGGATACCGTATCAGAAGAGTGCCGAGAAGAGATAGCTAAATTGCAAGAGTTTTTTTACGGTATACAGTGCTCAATCTCTGACTAATACGACAACTAGATTGAAACTCGGAACTTCACGAAGCGGGTGAACATCTAAGACAACCATTCGGTTTAGTGCAGTGCTAAACGAACTAAACGAACGCCAGATATATCCAGATATACACATAATTATATAATTATAAAGACGAAAGAAAAAAAACTCCCCCCTGGAAGACCATCGAGCTACGATCACCCTTTCCCTTTAATAATAATATTATGGTAACAAGTAGACTAATCACCCCTTCCCTTCCCTCCAACTTCACAACATCCAAAACCAATCCACCTATAAATTTAACATATACCGCCGAGTGGATCATCCCCCATCCGACCAATGGCCACCTCCTCCTAGACTACCCTCATCTTTTCTTTTCTTCTCTCTTCCTCTTTCTTTCCTTCTTTCCTTCTTTCCTTTTTCCTCCCCCCCCCAATCCTCCTCTCCCTTCCTACCGTACTCGTACACCATCCTCTCAAGTCTGGGATTTTACCCGAGCTCTCACGAGAACCCGCATAATTGTATTTCCGATACGTTGACCAATTATTTATTATGATACTCTCCCGTATGATAACTCGTGTAAATATAATAATTTGAAACGACGGTTTTCTTTTCCTCTTTTTGCGAAAACGACAACTCTTATTGCAATTATGTACTCGAGTACACCAAGGATCCAAGATCCGAGAAAGGCTGACGATAAAGCAGTCGAGTTCGCAAAGGGGAAAAAAAAACAACCGTCCTTTTCAATTATTATAATACCGTATACGAGTATCATACCTGTCACTTATACCGTTGCGGAATGCACTCTACGGTACTCGTATGTAATGTACAGTATTGTAATTTATCTCCTGTCCTGTCCTGTCCTGTCTTGTTCCTCGACTATGTAATGTAATGTAATGTACGAAGATGGCGTCAGTCCTGCCGCATCATCATTAGGCTGAGATCGGTTTCTTGTGTAACCTTTACCTTCACTTACCTTACTTTTTATACTCAAGGGAATGTTCTTGCAAGAAAAATCAAAAAATTAATCGGGAAACTTTTTTTATGTGGTGTGTGTGTGGTAGGTGGGTGTGTAAGTTACAGTTATATGAGGATCACCTTTTCCCTTTTTTTTTCTTTTTTTCTTTTTCTCTTTCTCTTTCTTTCTCCTCCTAGATGTTTGTGTGCAAGTAAAACTTGTAACTATCATAAGGAGTCCGCTTCGGCAAGGAGGGAAGGGTGGGAGGAGGAATGGACTCTAATTACTCAAGTACGAGTAAAGTGGAGGTTAAGAGAGAGAGAGGGGGGGGGGGGTTTGAAAACGGGTTTCTCCTTCCTTTTCCACTACGTTTTACTTATTAGAAACTTATTGTTTCTGCTTACTGTAGTAAGTTAGTAGTCTAGTCGATCCAATGCCTTGACACCAAGACCTGGACTGTTCAACTTGGGTGTATATAGATTTGGACATCTTGTCTTGGCACCAAGTAAGGCATCTGGATAACTCTATGAATTATATGATACGGAATTTCACACTATTTACGATATGCCTTGGCCATCCTCTTGTTTATTCTTGTTTCACTTTTTTCCTTTTTTTTTTGTCTCCCTCTCTCTGTGCACCGGTGCACACTCAGTCATATTAGGCGGTGAGGACCGCCAATCCCGTCCATGGCCGGAATAATTGAGGATTAGCCGGGGGGGACTTCCACAAGTATAGTATAGTGCTAGTGCCCGAGTAGATAGATATTTGATAGATCAATATGACCAAAATATGGGAGCTTTTTTTTTCCTGTCAGGATCGTGTTTGTGTGCGGAAATTTTGACATTATTGCATTATTTTTTTTTCTTTTTCTCCCCTCCCTTTTTTTTCTGTTGCTGTGACCAAGATATCCCATGTTTTAATAATTCAAAAATTCTAAGGAAGGAGAGGGGGGTGGGGGTGGGGGGGTGGGTAAAAGGGAAAAAAAAGAAATATATATATATATCAAGAGGAACACCAACCGCCATCATTATCATCAATTCCTCCATCCTGCATTTATCACGTCGATATTCCCGCACTTATGATAATCCGTTCAATATCAAAGTGAGAGAAGAAGAACCCCGTGAAAGGGAACGTGCCAATCAAAGGCAGGAATTGTGGTAAAATAAAATAAAATAACCTAAATTAGATGGCGAAAAGAGGAAAATGCAGAAAAGAGAAAAGAGTCAAAAAAAAGAATTCTAAAAACTAGTTCTCGTACTGTCACCAGAGGGCACTACGAGTATCTCGGCAATAGTGCTGTGCAAGTACGTACTTGTACTTGTATGGCACATGCACCCAAAGTGCGGATCATCTCTTCAGTCAGGGGACTACAGTAAAAACCGTTTTTTTTTTGTTTATTTGTTTTGTTCCGTCTCTCGCCCCCTTCTTCTCCCTCCCTCCCTCCCTCCCCAATTCCTTGATTCTTCCACCAAATATTACTCTGTAAACCAACAACACATTAATTATCATGTGCCGATGTCGAGCAGCAAAAGGTGCAATAAACTTCGTATCATACTTTCTGGGGAGGAGCTTCGAGGAAGGAAAAAGTCCCGCTGCCAGCCGATAAATACCGGGAATTCGCAACATGCGCTCAATATGGAAAGAAAAGAACAGAGGCCGTGTGTACTTGTTTCCCTGTAAGCGCGTGTTCCGGATTGGAGCAGAAGGTTAGTGAGGTGAGTGGGTAAGTGAGTAGAAGTGAGCCCAGGGTTGAGAGAAGGATGACAGCCGGCAGTAGAGTGAGCAAGTGTAGGGCTTGCTTTGCTCATTAGCTTGTCCTGGTGATTGAATACGATACCGTATGGTGTTCTTATTCCTCCGGTTCTCTAGAGAATAAAGGAGAAAGGACAGGAAAGCACAGTGCAGTAAATGCTCTTTACATTTGTTTTGTTTCTTCTTCTGCCCTTCCCATAGGAAGACCATCCTATCCCTTTGCCCCGGGGTAAAGTAAAAAGCTATGGAGAGAGAGAGAGGCATTTATCATTGGTAGGTAAACAAACACAAGCTCAGGATGCGGGGAGCCCACACAGGAAATAATGCCTCTGGAACCCTAATTATCTCGTGTTGGGTGCTTATGTGCCATATATTCACAGTTATTATATATGGAAGATGGGCTGATGGACGGTACGGGTGCACAATGGTGATGCACATATGTTTCCCTCGATCGTGGGGAAAAAGGAAAAAGGCAAGAAATATTATAGAGAAGTGACTAAAAAAGTTGGGGGGGGAAACAAAAAAGAAGTTGACTGGGGGGAAGGAGGGGGGGGGGGAAGGGAGAGAAAAGAAACGAATAAACCACACACCAGAAGCTGGTCCTTGCAGGCATGGATTAGTTAGTTCACTTTCGTTTTGTTTTACAAGTATTCTGCTTTATCCTTATCCATATGTTTATTGTCTCGTTTTATTTTATTCCACCTCGACAGGGCTAAGTGAGTAAGTACGGTGAGAGGCGTCTATGCGGGATGTGTACCGGGTGGTCGAATGCTATGACGATGATTATTGTTTCTCATCGATACTGCCATATGGACTATCACCATGAAGGGTATATTTGCTATAATTTTGCGCCGGGGTTAGCAAAATAAAAAGAGAGACCCCTACAAAACACCCCTCCGCCAACATTGGAGATTTCCAATCCGGGGTCTCTCGTTTACTTAGAACTCACTGCCCCTTCGCGCAGCAGCAACCCATGCATTAGGGTGACCTAACAAGGGCCGAACGAAACGAGGTTGATGGGAGGAAAACAGTATTATAATAAATTGAGAAAAAAACACTCGATAGGTAGACCCTCCCCTATTGTCAGGAAAAGGATAGGGCAATTGGAAGAGGTGCCGCGAGGGTTGCCTTCTACTATTATTATCATTTTTGCTCTTAGGGGGGGGGGGAGGCTGACCAATGTTTGGAAATTTTGTTTTTGCTCGCCCCGTGAAACATCCGTACATGGACGAGTACCGGTAAATAAACGGAAATAAATGAATGAGTAGACGATGGCCGTGGTGTAGGCCTTGTGTATGTGCGATGCATGTATGTATTGTACTCCACCATGTAGGTGTGTGGTAATGAGCATGAGTGAGTGAGTGAGCCGGCCCCAGTCACTGATTGACGCCTAAGAACGATAGAGAAATACTCTAGGAAAGGGGGTGGGAGGAAGGGGGAAAATAGCTTAGAGACTGGGAAAGAGAATGGAGGCGGGGGGCACTGTACTCGAGTACAGTACTCGAGTACTCGTACTGGTGGCAGAATTTCTAGGTAGAAAGACCGGCACAGCATTGTATGTGGTTAAAAGTAAGACAATTTCTACTATCGTATCTACGATATTACAATCCTGGGCTCGATTTGTGCGAGTGCTTGCACCTGTCTCTCATGTCGATTATTCCTGCTCGACTGCCACGAGGGATCGTGAGACATGGCGATCAAAGAATCAAGACATCGAAAGAAGGAGCATGACAAAGGTCGGAAGAGAGGGGCAGCAGGGTGGGGAAAGCGAGATCTCTTTTGTGTGTGGCCCTGCGCGAGTACTGTTCATCCAATCCCAATGCTTCTTAAGAGGACTACCGAACAAAGAGTAGTAAGGAGGAGAAACAATTGGACCAAGGATCCCCGCCGAAGCGAAGCCGCCAATAATTTAGCACAGGCGGGATGAAGTGTCAAGGCGTAAGCAAATCTGGTGCTAGAGTCGTCGTCCGTCCCGGGTTTCGACAGACCATTTCCCGTCCCCACACCGTTTCTCTTAGATAGAGCTCGTGCGAGACTGACGTTCCTCCATGATTATTATTTTATTTTTCTAGTGGCCCTGGAGATGCGTGGAGGGGGGGGGAATGAAGTGAGTGGTGGGAAGGGGAAGAGCGGAGGGATGGATGGATGGGGGATCAAGCACCACATACTTGTACGATGTGTGTACTCGAGTACTGAGTACGTGCTGTGGGTAGACCCTGGGATAAAGGCACCAACAAGCTGCTCTATAGTGCATACCTGCTCCTCGGGCTTGCTATACCCTGGAAGTTCCCTGTGGATTTTAATGTCCAAACGGATCCAGTCTTTACCACCACCCGCAGGGCAGGCTCAGAAAAGATCGAACTGGCCCATCAAGTTGAGAGTGGCGGAGGAGGAGGGTGGTTCAATGAAACTTATATATTGACTTCTAAAAATCGACACGGCTTTCTTCTTGATTGCTTTCTCTTCTCCGCTCTCCGTGCCAGATTCATGGGTCAATTTACTGGTATTTGAATTCCTCTACCCCCACAGGAATCTGGCCATTATTTCGCTCTGTCCCCATCTCAACCACCATCACAGAGCACAGGATAACGTTCCACTCTCACTCACCAGTACACCTTTGATTTTATATATCACTTTCACCTAACGGCATAACGCGGACCCGTGGAAGTAGTGGGAATTAATTTTGCCTCTCCTTGGGCATCAAAAGGGTTATCTAAAAGCAGCAAAACATTTAGAAGCACGAGAACGATGGGGCCAGCCTAAGCTCCAGTTTGGCCTTGCATCGAATCACCTTGCAGCCGCTATACACAACATCAGCTTTCCGTACTCTACCTGTACTGTACAAGCTTCCGTCTTGCTTATTGCAAGGGGAGAGAAAAAGGAGAGAGGGAGAACAAAAAGACAGGGAAAGAAAAGAAAAAGGGAAGGGTCTTTACTATTGTGATTTCTCTACTCCAGTCCACCCACTCCTTTGGGAATTTCCGGAGGTGTACTTTTCCATTTTTTTTTCCATTTTTTACACCCAATTCTCGTTCACTACCTCCTTTTTTACCTTTCCATTCCCTTCAGCTCCCATTTCATTCATCTTGTCCTGTCTTTCCCCTCCTCTCGCTTTCCTTTTCATACTCCTTTTATTTTTGTTTTTTTTCCCTATTTTTTCCATTTTTTTCAGGGAGGGGAGGATATCGGCATATTATACATACAGTATTTATATATATGTTTTCTTTCCTATGAGAATCGTGCTTGAGAAGGAACCCCCCTCCACTCTCTATCTTCCCTCTCACAAAGACATTCGAAGGGAGATACTCGGATTAAGATACACGACAGCTAGGTACGTAACTGAACATTTTCCTCAGGTGTCTTTCTCATACCATCCTCTATCACAGACCCTCAAGCCACCCACAATTTCCGCCTCAACCTGTTTGCCCCAAAAATAGTGAGCAGACGTAAACGTCTTCCCTTCTCTGTTCCCAGACCACTGTATTCTCGTCCTTACCGCTGCTGCTATAGGTGCCATCACCTTCTCTCTGCTGCCGTCTGCGGGAAGGGAAGGTTGGAGGAAGCGGAGGGTAGTGAGCATTGCTGCTGCTACACCTTACTCTCTCTCTCTTTTTGCCTCCCTTTCCCTATCCCTCCCTCTTTCCCTACCTCACCCCCCCACACTCCCTCCATCCTCCTATCCTCATCCTATCTCATCCTCATCCTCATCCTCCCCTTCCTCCTCTCCTCCTCTCGCCCTCTCCTTCGTCCCACCTCTCATCCCTCTCCCTCCCTTCCCTCTCACCCCCCTCAGTCATTTCCTCTGTACGATCCTGTTTTCCCCCGTCCCTCCTTCCTCCCCTGCTTGTAGACGTGCAGAGACGTCTCACTTCCGTTCTCTCAGCCAACCCCGTCCTTTCGCCCCGTGCACCACTTCTCCTCCACCATTCAGTTCCGTTCTTTCATTGTAACGCCAACGCTGTTTCTGCAGGGTTTTTTTTTAGTCCCTGGCACGATTGCCTCTCACTCTTTAAGCTTCGCTTTGTCCCTGGGTAGATTTATTTCCCCGTACATAAACTCCAAAAAAGCACAACACGAGATTACGGTGCACACGACCTGTTACGCTTTGCCTTCCTTTTCTTGAGACCGTTACATATATATTATATTCAGATATTTCTTTTTCCCCTGATCAGCTTTGCTTCGATCCCGATCGCATTCGATTCGCTGGCTTGCTTTCACCTTCCCCCGGTTCACTTGCCGTCTCACTATTGTTGCCAGCGGCCCTCGGAGATTGTTTTCAATACCGGTGATAATCAGCCCCCGCGTTGGAAAAGAAGCACGGCACTTCTACTATCTTTCCTGGACTATTTTTCTTGGTTTCTTGTGTGTTTATTTAATTTTATTAGTTTTCTTGGGATTGGGATTGGGAATATCATTGGCCGGCTGCTCCGAGAGAAACTTTTGGGCCTTTGGCGATACGTGCGTCACACTCTGTGCTAGGGCAGTTCGTCTTTTCTGGGGGAAGGATTAAGGATTGCCTCTACCTGGAGGCGCACACGCGCGCCGTTGAGCTCTGCTGCTCGACATTCCAACCTCAACCCTACTCCCCCGCTGCTGCCGGCCTCCGATCCTGCCCCTAACCACCAGCCCTCCCTCCATCATCCACCCCTATCACGCCCCCTCCTCTACACCACGGCTACACACATATCTCTACTTTCGGCCACCGACTTTCAGGGTCGCGAATGAGCCTGAATGATGTCGCCTGGACCCCCTCCTCAACCCATTTATCCGCACCGAAACGCAATACCGTCATCATCTCCAATGGCCGAGTCACCACGACCTATACCCTCCACAGTATTTCAACCCCACACTCACCCCCACCTCCCGCCGCCCATATTTGGAAATTCGCAGCCCGCAGCAGTACGTTTCTCTGGCCCTCTATTGGCACCTCTAGCCAACCCTGGCCCCGGTGCTGGTGCCGGCGGATCGGCATTACCACCTCCCATGCAAACGCAACAGTCATCGCCTCATATTCCATCGCAAAATCCGCCCCCTCCTCAGCACATTCCGAGTCCCCTACAAACCCCTCGTGGCAAAAATGAGGGAAATCAGTCAACCCGGCTTATACGAATTATGCCACAGCAGGCCTTCCCATCTCCCGCCTCTTCGGGCTATCCATCGCCTTCGTCATTTGATCAGGGCTATGACCGGAGGAGGTTTAGTGGGGATTCCGAACCAGAGCGGCGAAGGTATGAGAAACCAAACAGTTATATTGACTGCTGTACTCCCCGAATAAATGGATTGCTTTTCGTCAATTAACTTAACTATCAGATCGAGCGTTAATGCTATGATACCTTCACCAACATACACTGCAAAACGCTCAATCGATGAGGGCTTCCCGGACGAACAGCAACTGCAGCAACAACATTCAGGTTATGGCCCAAGGTTTACATCGACGCCCGTAGAGGATGTCGCAACCACTCGTAGGGAGGCCCCTGTTCAAAGAAGGTCAGTTTAAGCATTGCGCCAGGAGCAGCTTGAAAAGAGTGGGCACCAATTTGTTAATATGTATCTGTGTAGCCCCGGTCGTTACCAAATCCAGGTTCGGCAACAACCAGTAGCAGCTCGAGCATGTGGTTTCGGTGAGCGAGACCGCAGGGTGATCGACCCACCTCCAATCGTTCAACTGATCATAAACGACTCAACAGGGAACTCAGATCCGGCGGAGATGCGTTACCCGTTTAATGTTGTTCATTGCACGTTGTGGAGCATAGATGGAAATTCGGATGAGACGGCCCTGATAGGCATGGATAAAAGACAGACGCGGCGACTCATGGGAACGTTGGTCTCGTCACCGTTTGTTGGGCAGGACGAGGAAGGAAAAGAGGGCTGTTTTTTCTGCTTTCCGGACCTATCATGTAGAACACATGGCAGGTACCGATTACGATTCGTCCTGATGAGACTCGAACCCAGTGATCTGCAGCCTGAGGGTTATACACCAATAATAACGGAGACGTTGAGCGAAATTTTCACGGTCTATACCGCGAAGGAATTCCCGGGAATGAGACCTAGCACAGCTTTGACTAAAGCTCTCAAACGGCAAGGGTGTGCTATATCGGTAAAGAAGGGCAACGAGAAGGCTCTTGGAGGAGCTCCCGGTGGTAGTGGGAAAGATGAGGGTAGTGGAGATGATGACACCCACTCAGCGACAGCAGGGAAGCCCAAGCGCAGAAGGAAAACATGACGGGGGTATAGGATTTAGTGGGTAGGAGGGGCATGGTGATGGGGGTTTAGGCTCGGGGTAACTGTATTTTTTATTTCCAAGGGATATTGGCAATCTTTTTTCTCTCTTCCCCTTCTCTCTTGTTTGAAGTAGGCTCTTTTTCTCTCCCGCGAACGGGTATCCTTTCTTATTTCCTTGGGAGACAAATGGTAAAACAAAACGAACGAAGGCCTATTTCCGAAAAAAAAAAGGTATAAAAAGCGATGAGGCAACCGGTGACAGCGATGGGGAGGTTGGATATCCGTGGGGAAATGCAACGTCTACGGTCGCTTCCTTTCTCCTTTCTTTTTTCTTTAAGCCGTTTCCCTTCCGAGATGAGCGTTGTTGGAGCATGAGGGACGGGTGGTAGGTTGCAGAATTTAGTTATAGCTTGGTTATTGGGCGCATATGGGCAAATGCATTTCTGTGGGACGGGTGGCGGGGAAACTGGTGAAATATCTTTTATTTTCTCTTTCTCTTGTTTCCTCAATAAGCTCCTTCTCTCAATACTACTATCACTCCCTAATGTTTCTCCGCTTTCCCGGCTGTTTAGAATGCACTCAGTTTGGATAGGGCAGAGAATTTGGGAAGAGTTTTTTCTTTTTACAGCTGCTTCCACTATTATTATTATTATTATTATTACTGCCGGCACTGCCACTACTACTGCTCTTGATTTATTTTTTCCTTTCCTCTTGCAACCCCTGCTTATATACGTTCCTCCTGGCTTATTTCATTCTTATATCCAATACTTGTGGTTCGTATATATGTTTATTGTTCATACAGAGCTTTCTTTTGTATGCTATTTCCTTTTGTTTTCTGTTCCTCTCTCTTTTCTCTTTTCTCTTTTCTCTTTTCCCTTTACTACCTCTGATTCGTTGCTTCAACTCTCCCATCCCGTGATAGTCTAAGGTCGAACCCTTTCTTCCCTTCTTACTCACCCCCCTCCCATTCTGCTCATAACCACCAGCCCTTTCTCTCTACCCCCCCCCTCTCTTCTTCCCATCTCCAACCATAGAAAATGAACCTCCTAGCCGAAAAGAAAAAGGAAAGGAAAGAAGAGAGAAGAGGAAAAAAACATCTAAAAAGGAGGGAGAGAAACTCCCTTGTAACAATTGCTTATCCACATCACCTATCTATTATCCTCCTCGGTAGCGGCTAAAACTTGCGATATTTCCCCACGCCCCCGGGATAGGTCGATCGTCGCAAGGAAGCCCTGGACGCACTATATGGTTGATGTTCATCCGTCCCCTCCGGAGAAGTCTCCTCCATCATTATCATTACCCTCATTACGCATCTCAGCTATGAAAGGGGGTCTTACAAGCTTGCTTGTCCCCCATATTTGTGCGAATACAAATCTCATTGAGAAGTTCCTAATTGGCTGGTACCTATACCTGTACTCAGACAGTGCTTGTACTGTAGTGTTGAGGAGTAGACAGTATTCTATGGATATTAACGACCCTGGCTGCAGGGTCTTACTACACAATTGTATACTCCTAGATTGCGGGGAAAGGAGAGAGGGGAAAAGGATTCCGGATTGTGGTAAACATGGGGTGGAGGGGGTGTTTTTTGCGTTTAGGTTGGTGATCGGATGGTGGGATGGGGTTGTGAAGGGTTTGTGGGGGCCGATTGGAGGGATGTAGATGGGATCCGACGTTGCCATGGCAACGATGGCTGATGGGATGGTTGATTACTGGTAGTCTAAGGCTTGGGCTTGCATTCGTCATTCGGTAATCGCATTTTTGCTCCACACCTTATCGTAACCTCCGCCCAACACCTCCCTTACAAGATCTACTCCCTATACATCGCTTGTGCCTCCCACCCCCTTATACACTTGCACCCCCCTCCCGTTCCAGGCCTGCCAGCCAGGAACAAGCTCACGATAAGCATATACATCTCCCCCGTCACATAATAGCACATCACATCTACTTCCCCTCGCCTCACTTTATCGCACGAACTACTTATTGCCCCTGCCTCCTTAGCTTCAAGCCGGGCTCCGGTAAACCACGAAACCACTTTAGGTTTCCCGGGAATCTCTTCCCTCCACCTCACAAACCCCCCCTACTTACCCTGCTCTACAGTACATCAATCGGCCCCCACCTCAGATTTAACAGGCAATGTCGACACCATCGTCATACCAGAGCAGCGCGTCCTACGATCCGAACCTTCCACCGGCACCGCCGCCAAAGCCTGTATCATCGGCTGCGGGATCCCGAACCGCTTCGCCTATGCCCGCAGGAGCTCTTCCCGCGCCTCAACCGCCTCCACCGCCTCCGGCACCCCCGGCAGACGATGGGTTCATCCCGCCTGTGTTGCTGAATAAATCGTATGACCTCTTGCCCTTACTTCTTTCACCATTCACCATTCGTTAATCCGCCCGCCCATCATTTACAAGTGACTGAAAAAAAAATTCATAGGCGCGATGATTTGGAACACGTGCTCAACTCCCCACAGTTACTAGGAGCACTCTTCGCGACTGCGCATCCTATGGCGATGAGTACCGATGCGGTACTCATCGCGAATTTGCAGCACAACGCGGAGTTAGCTACTCGGCTTGCGGCACTCGAATCGAAGCTCGTGACGGCCAGGGAGGGCGCAGAAAGGGCCCTTGTGGAGGCCAGGCAGTTGGAGAGGACCTGGAGGGATAGGGAGAAGGAGATGTACCAGGCTCTGCAACCATTCTCTTCGCCGGCGTTGTATAGTCGATTGGTGAATGCTGTGGGCGACGCCGAGGCTGTTGCCGATGCGATGGCAGAGTCGTTTTTAGAAGAGGGTGGGAGGGATGTTGGCGAGTTCGTGAGAGAATATAGGGCGCTGAGAAAGACATATCACTTAAGGAAGGAGAGGAAGGAGAGGTGGGATGAAGGGCGAGTTGGGGGGTGGAGGTAGATGTCTTTTAGGAATGGAAATTGCGAATGGGTATTGGGAAAGGCGTTTGGGCAAGCCCCTGGGTGTAAGCAATGAAATGTCGCTCGGGGGGCGGGGTATTGTGGGAAATGTATTTTATAGATTATTCTGGCTAGTTCTGAACAACCTTCTCGGCCCTCTGGTTATCCCTTTGGTGGTCTGAAATAGTAAGATTCGCTTCCAGTCACGCTAAGTTTATTTCAGAACGAGTTGCGTGCGGAGAGTATTTAAGTTGATCCCAAGCGCTGAGCGATTCGAGCAATGAAAGGACTGAAAAATCTTATTTCCCGACAGAGTACAGCTAAATGCTGCCCAATCCGGCCTTGGCGTGCCTGACAGCGGATCTCACTATCTCAGACCGCCCAAGAAGGAATGAGCGAGAGCGGATATCTGCGCAAAATTACTCGTCACGAGATTCGTCACAACTAATCACTCGCCCCACCAGAGGGTTCGAACAGTAAGTCTAGATGGCGAAAGATTCAATGCAAAACTATGGTACCGTACGCCCTGCCAGGCTTGTAATAATAATATAAAAAAGACACCTCGGCCCCCAAGGAGGGACTTGGATGAGTTTGTAAATGGCATCTGGAGTGTGATATACTGAGGGGGAAAATGGAAAATAAGACCAAAAAGCAGAATCTGGGCCTCCCAGAATTACGTGATACTATCAAGAACCCAACTTGTGTCTTCCCCCCCCCCACATAATATTATAATATAATCCCTATGCCATATGCTGAATCCTCGGGGGCTAACCTTTTTACCTAGACGCCCCCTAACCTGGCGCGAAAGATGGGAGGAGGGTGAACTAGAGTTAAATTGCATTGACCGGGAGAAAAAAAGGTTGTTCAAGGGGGAGTAAGGAGTGGCGGGGCTGGAGAAATTCGAGGCCAGGGAACTCCAACCGGCCATAATCAGTCTGAAGAAAAGAAAAAAATTGAGAAACAATTGCTTTTTAGACAATTTTTTGATAACTGGCAGTCAGTCAGTCAGTAACCTGCTGCTCTTGGTGTAACGCCTTGTTTGGAGGGAAACGCCTGTGGGGTGCTGAATGAAATTGGTACAGGTTGATGAGTTGATATTATGTACTTATTATTCATATGGGCAAGACTTGATTTCCCCGCGCTTGCGGTGGCCGATTGGTTAGACTTTTTTTTTGTTTCCCGGTGCGAGGGGTTGTGTGCATAGAAGGTATGATACACCACTGTCACACCCCTTTTTGTGAGACACAATTTAAGGATGTATTATACAGGAGGTGTAGTGGAGTGGCAAAGGACTAAATTGTTGGACACGGAAAAATAAAATAAAATTGAAACTCCCTGACTTGAAGGATTGTGATAATCTTGGTGATTCACTGGGGTATCGTATCTAGGAATATGGTGACCAGGACAGGTCGCCATCTTGGCTAGTGTGAGACTCCTATGATACTAGTGCTATTAATTATTATTATAATTATTATTAAATCTATATCATTCTTAAAAAGATTAACGTAGTATTTTATTCTTCGGAGAGGTAGGAAATCGTTCACTAGCAGTTGAAAGTTAGTCTAGGAAAGAGTTGAGATGTGAATGGTAATAAGGCTAGATCTTTTATTTGGGTTATACAGTCATATTCTACAATGGTTACTTTCTGCTAGGGTACTGTACTCACCACTACGAGAAATTAATACTTATTAGTTTACAATAATTATTACAAGAAGAGTTATCGTGATAAGTTATCTATGTTCAGCCCAATCTCTCTTGGGGTGGTTATCGAAGAAATATCTATAGAATCTTCCCGTCTAGTTCTTAGAGTATTAAGAGTATATTTGACTTTGTCAAACTTGGCAAGTACCGTAGTGTATATGTGTGCAAGATTATGCAATTGTTTCTCAAATGAAAGGAATCTGTAGATGGTGGACTTTATGACTTTGTGGAGTATGATATTCCTATTTTCATGGCCTTTTGTCTGTTTTCTTTCTCTTCTTCAAGATGTTCTAGTATGACCAACATCATACCGTGCAGTAGACTAATGCTACTCCAGCCCCATAGGATGGAAGACAGGTTTACAAGGTGCCGTTTCCGATATTATAATTACGGCTGTAAACATCACACTGGATTCTTTGAGCTCTACACTGCACTCGACAATAACCATATCCTAACCACACATCTCACCCAATCAGCCACACCCTTATCATCAACCCCCAGCACACCCAACCAACCAAAATCCCCGCCAAGCCAAGCCATACCGCACCCAAAGAGAAAATTAAGCATCAAAAACACAACCAACCCACCATCACCACCTACCGTACTGTACCACCTACCACCAACTACCACCACCACCACCAGTCAACCACACACCCCCACCAAAATAAAAGGGAAATGTCCACGAAAACCGGCTCCTACAAAACCTACCAATCCCACGCCAGGCACACAGGCTCCAACCCAGCAGCACACATCCCAGACCCACGCCTCCTCCTCCTCCCGCCGGAAGTCCTAAAGGACGCAACCGTGCTCGACATCGGCTGCAACAACGGCGCCGTAGCCGGCCACCTACTCCTCCGCCATGGGGTAAAGTCCGTAGTGGGCGTGGACGTGGACGAAGAGCTAATCCTGAAATCACGATCGCACGTCGGTTTCATACTTTCCCGGCTACGGCCCGACAGGACCGGGGGTCCCGGGAGGGAGGAATGGTACCCGGTCAGCTCAGTGAGGAAACACGGACCCAGGATAGCTCCTGTGGAGGTTTGCGCGAGGGGTAGGTTTTGGTGTGGCGATTATGTTACCGCTGTTGATCCGGTCTCTTCCTCCTCCTCCGCCGGGGGTGGGTATGATGTTGTGCTTGCATTGAGTGTGGTTAAATGGGTACACCTCGCCCATGGGGATGCCGGTCTGGGAAGATTTTTTGAAAAGGTCGCTGCGGATGTTAAGCCTTGGGGATATTTTCTGCTCGAGCCCCAGAATTGGGAGAGTTATGGACGGGCTGTCGGGAAGAATCCTGCCTTGCGGGGGGCGTTCGAGGGGATTAGAGTTCGGCCTGGGGAAGGGTTGGAAGGGTTGGTTGTTGAATGTGGCTTTAGGGTGGCTAGGAGGTGGGGGGTCGGTGAGGGAGGGGTAGGGTTGAGGAGGGAAGTTTTACTTTTTCAGAGATTGGGGGAGGAGGAGGAGGGCAGTGGTTTAGATATGTAGTTTTATTTCAAGTTGTTCGTATCATGTTATATATGTATGTAGAATGTTTGATAAGCTTATTTACTGACTACCCGCCCCTTCCCGTCCCAATCCTAATATCAATACCAATACCAAGACATAAAACCTAAAATATACAAGAAGGATTAAAATCTAGTGAGTGAGAATACGTGATTCTCTTTTTTTTGCCCCACCCATCCGTCCGGCCCATCCGCCAATCCACCTGTCAGGATGAAAAGGAGGAAAAGACCTTCATACACATATACGCAAAGCGTGAAGTAGATGTAAAAATGAAAGTAGTAGTAAATGTTTAGGAGTTTAGAATTTATGGACAGGATGAGTAGAATGGGGACTCCGTGAAGGTGAAAGAGGGGGCAAACGTAGACTCAATACAGCCAAGAGGAGATTTGTAAAAAGAAAAGGAAAACAGAAGCAGAAAAGTAGTAAAGGAGGAAAGAGGTTCGCGGAAAGGGGGGAGAAGGAGGAAAAAATATTGAAACAAGAAAAGGCAACTTTTAAACAACGGAAAACAAATTCCCTAGAGGGGGTGTTTTTTTTCGCCCCCTTCTTACCCATCCATACGTGAGACCATTAATCAGACAACCATGAAGGTAAAGGAGAGTAAAAGAAAGGGGAAATGCGTGGAAAGAATCTATTTAATCCCCCACCTCTCCGCCTCCCGATCCCTCTCTGCCTGTCTTTCTAGGTCAATCTCGTCGTCGTATTTATACGACAGTTTTCTGAGAGAGCGGGAGTCGCGGCGAGACTTTCGGTCTTCCCCTCCCTTTCCCCTATCCTCGTCCTTTTCCTTTTCCTTGCCATCTCTGTCCCCGCCCCTCTCCCTGTCCCCCCCTCTACCTCTCTCTTTCTCTCTTTCTCTGTCTCTCTCGCGGTCTCTGTCTCTGTCTCTGCGGTCTCGGTCGCGATGGCGGTCTCCGGCACCCTCCTTGTCGACTGGCGTGATGGGCGTAGCATCTCCTCTATCTTTATCCCTCCGCTCACGATCACGCTTATGCCTGTGTGGGCGGTGGCGACTAGAATCGCGGCGGTCCCTATCTTTATCCTTGTCGCCGCGTCGTTTGTGCCGGAATTCCCGGCGGTCGTCGGCTGCCATTTCGGCGTCAGTGGATAAGGGGCCTTTGGTTGGCGCTAGTGCCACAGTTGTAGGTGTGGTGATAGGTTCTTGGGTGGCGCCGGCAAAAGGGGACCTGGAACGGGAGTGACGGTGGCGTTTGCTGCTCTTATGCTTGTGGCGTTTATGTCGGCGGTCTCTACTTCTGTCCCTATCCCTGTCCCTATCTCTATCTCTATCGCGGTCACGGTCGCGGTCACGATCGGGACTGGGTGTTCGTCGGCGGTGTCGGCGCGGGCGTTTTTGATGACGGTCGGGGGATCTGCTGCGCGAGCGGGATGGAGTCTGGTCTCTCGTTAATGACACATCGTCCCTTGATCGCTTACTCTTAGTAGAGGCGAGCTCCTGGGTACCATTTGCCGCAGTAGTTATGGATTCCTTGTCTCCTGCTTCCTGTGCTTCTGCGGTGGTAGTAGTAGTAGTAGTAGCAGCAGCAGCAGCAGTGGTGGTGGTAGTGGTAGTAAGGGCAGTAGTAGTAACATCGTTTGCAACCTCAGGGGGGTTTGTAGTGGCGGAGGGTGGATCGGCAGTATTACGATCTGGGGATCTCCCCCTGGGACGCTCACCCTCTACTTCAACGGATGGGGAACGGTGCTTCCGGTGACGGCTTCGGCTTCTTATACTTCTACGACGATCGCGGCTTCGGTCCCTACTTCTGTCTCTCTCCCGGCTGCGCTCTCGGTCTGGCGATCTGGACCGGCGCCGGCTATCCTGGGACCTGGATCTGGAAAAGGCATGGTCGGGCGAGATGCTAAATGAATACACACATGAGAATACCATAAGATTGTATAAGAGTTGAGTAACAGTAGCTATGAAAACAAACCTTCTAGTCCATGACGACACCGGATGCCCACCTCCTCTGCGCCCAATATAGCCTGCCCTGATGGGCGGCCCACTACGGCTTAATCCTCTCTCCCTCAACGCTTTAGGTCCTGTGGGGGCTCCTTCAACGCCTAGTCCTAATCCTTCAGGGGGCCTTCTATCCCCATCCATGGATCCGGGTGCAGTTGGGATGGGCCCGACATGGCCACCCCCTCTAGGGCCTCCCATAAAATCTCCACGGAAACCACCACGTCTAAGGCCTCCTCTAAATCCATTGTTAAACTGCACGGGGTAAACTTGCTGCTGTTGAAAGCCCTGCGATCTAAAATCATCAGTGGGGAAATACTGAGCAACCATATCAGGATTCACGGGAGTGATCGAATTGTATGATTCTGCGAGATCCTCAGTAGTACCAATTGCTCCTCCGACCACAACGGTAGAGGCAGAATCAGTAGGTACATCGTTTGCATCAGCTATATTATCAGGGTCCTCAGACACAACAGACTGGATCTTTTCTCCTTTCTTTTCGCCACTGGTGGTGACGGCAGCAACAGCTTCATCAATTCCTTGTATTTGTTGTTGAAATTGTGCATCCTGAAAATTCTGCTGCTGACGTTCAAGAGAAATTGGACGCTGCCCAGCACCGGCAAAGCCCCCACCACGACCACCTCGCTGGTAAGGCTGCTGCCGCTGGAAATGAGGATTATGATACTGTTGGGGCATCTGATGATGCCCGTGAGATTGGTGATTATATCCACCAGCAGATGCAGCAGAATAAAATCCACCATTACGTGTACCATCAATTCCAGAATTGAATCCCACATTATTCTGTCCATTCCATCCATTATTCCACCCCATAGATCCTCCACCCTGACCGTTATTAAACCCAGTTCTGTTCATTCCCATGCCCCCATAAATTCCTCCATCGAATCCCCCCCCTTGAGCCATTGCCACCGGATTCATGCCCATAGCGTATCCTTGATAGATAACATCAGTACAATGGTCGAAATATTATATATGGAAAGATGCATTGCGTACCCATCATGCCTCCGTATCCGTTTACCCATCCGCCTTGCATATTCTGCATCATACTGTAATCTCCCCAAGGAGTACCAGCGACACCATGCGCAGAAAACATGTTCGGCATATCGCCCATCTGTACGGTATTCTGCCCAAACCACGCATTCTGGTCGCCAACGAAGCCATTGGTCTGTTGGTCAGGCACCGGGGTTGTCTCCTTCCTAGGTGATTTCCCTCCAGGCTGTTCAGCGTTTTCCTATAAACTGTTAACACTCCCCAAGGCACTTGGGTGAGATCCATCTGACGCAAATAAAAACTAAAAAAAAACTTACCCTAACAGTAAGTAGTGGAACTAGTGGCCCTTGAAGCCCCTCGCTTCGAGCAGCTTCCTCGGCCTCTTGAGGAGGAGTCAATGGATTAACGGGAGAGGCGTGTGTCGGTTGAGGCTTTTCCGGTTCTGGCTCCAACACCTTTGCCTCTGGTTGGGGCTCGGCGGTCTTTGCATGTTCCTTCTGTAATTTTTGTATCGACAAATTATGCTTTTTCTCCGCGGTTCGCAAGAATACCGCCACGGTAGTCCTCAAGGCTCCATTCGGTTTGCAATCGTCGGCACTAAGGGGAGAGTGGTCACAGACCGGACAGACATCCGGTAGCTTTGACCGACCTAGATTCCGGGGTCAGCTACTATCCCGTCATGATAACCAACCTGAAGATGGAGAGAGGTTACTAACAACTTTCACATATCGATTGTTCGCAACAAGGTAGACGAGATGCGCCTCTCGCAAGCTCGCTACAGATGGTACATCGTAACTTTACAGGAATTTCCGGCAGAGGAATAGCACTACCGATGGAACCCATAGTCAGCACAGAGAAAGAGTGGTCGCAGAGCAGCAGCATCAACGTTTCTCACCTAGAGGCGTTCATTGACTGCTCTTGCGCAGTAGCCATAACTGGCTGGGGAAAAGTTCACACGTCCGTCGAAATATGGGAATGTTGCGGAAGTCGCCAGAAAGTGTAGAGGGTAGATAAAGTACAAAGGTGAGGAGGTGCAGGTGTATTTTGTGGTGGAGAAATTGGCGATGGCGTTGGCTTTGGCTTTCTCTGGCGATGTCGCGTGGAGTGTTGGGCCGCTAAGAGAGCGCAAGTGCGGAGTGTTGTAATGTAACGGAGGGCGAGACGAGCACCGGATTTTTTACCAGAAACACGCAATGCATAAATAGGTACAAGATAGGGTTTGTTTATTCTATATTAGCCCTTAATATTTCTGGCATTGAAATGGGCTTTTGTATTACTTCTTTTTATTATCTGAGCTTTTCAGTTTGAAAAAATAGAAAATCCGGAGCCTCAGGCTATTGATTACATATGCAAAGCCTGCCGAGATTTCAAAGCCAGCACCATAAGCGGGTAGGCTAAGGACTGGCGGGCAGGAGCGCCCAGGCTCCATCACAGCCTGAACGATCACTTCAGCCAGGACAGCTATGATACTGGTAGGTACGAGTGCATTCAAAATAGTTTCTTATCCAATTGTTCAAGTGATTTCACGATCTTAGAGCAATAGAAAATGATTTTTTTGTCTTTTTCTTCGGTATGATACTACACAGTGCTCTTGGTCCACCGTCTCTGGCAGATGTCGGGTTTTGGGTCTCGAGGGCACTGCCGGTATTCCCAGCGAACACACTGCACCATTATAAGGCATCACCCGTAGTCACTCGATCGAATCTATCGACACCCGGTAATTGGGTATCCGGATTTGTAACTGACCCAGACACATTGGAGGCCTAGAGAAACACATACCGGTATATGGGAAGCAAGAGGCATCGGATATAACAAGTGTTCCCGTGCTCGAGCATATCATAGCGTATAGCTCTAGTCGAAGGCAATTTAAGCAGGCCGTTGGCTAGCTCCGGACTTTTAAAGCGCTTTAGCATGTAATTGCCTTGTATTAACGTTGTTTGGATCGGGCCAAAGGTATCATGAGCCGTGACATCATTAGAAATAACTAACGGTAGAAGAACAAGGTATAAAAGTAGGGTAGCCATCCGGATTCACCCTTTCATTCCTTCCCTGCAGCCATCTGGCAAAGAATTTCTACTCTGTGATCTCTCCGAAGAACGGTTTTGTTTTCTTTTTCCTTCCTCCCCCGGAAACCGCATGGGTTACACATGTGATGCCGGTACCAGTAACAACGGAAAGGAGGGAAAAGGGAAAAAGAAAAGAAAAAAAGTGCTGCGTTGGGGGAGCCCGTTTGGCTATCTGCGTGGTTGGGGTTGCCTCTAAGGAAACCTCAAACCAGATCCCCATATTCCACTCGGGGCTAAAAAGGATATTGTGATGGTGTCGAATACAGTATTTTGGTTTGTTGCTTGCCGGGGCTGCCGCTGATTGACCGGGACCGGATTGTACTCGTACAATAAAGCTATCACACAGATTCCCCTGGTCGAATTTCTCCTGTCGATGACGAAGCGTCCAAGGATCAGCTTGCCCTCTTCAACCGCAACTCCTCATCTCTCAGACCCTCAAAATCTTATAACGATATGTTACTAGGTCAAGTCTCATGGCCTGATATACTCGTTTTCGTGGTATTCCTTACATGGCGACTATTGCGCGATGTCGGGATCTACGGAACTGTCATTTGCGCGGTTCAAGCTCTCCCGTTTTTATGTAAGTTGGCACAGGTGGGGATCCAAGCAAATACAGAAAAATCTAATTTCCATCCTAGGTTGGAGGATGCCCGTTGATATAATAAAGGAGCGATATCTTACAAAACAGAACCGACAATCTGCATTTACACGGCGGAGTACGCTCTTCCAAGCACTTGTCGTGGCCTGCATGAGATATGGGTTTGCGTGCGTGCCTATTAGAATCGGTCGTGTATTTTTCACGAAAGGAGTTGCCCTGCCATTCCTGAGATTTAGAATGTTCAGGCACGGCTATATTTGGCACCTCAGGCACAGGCCATTATGGCGGGAAATCAGCTTGGTGGGTCATTCCAGTAATCTCGGATCTGGAGGGGAAAAAAGTTTCGGCTGTTGATATCTTGCCCTCACTAGAATAAAGGTGCCACTAAGGGTATTTGGATAGTGGAAGATGATACTAAGAAGCCGGATATGGTCATTTACTACTGTCACGGTGGAGGCTTCGCTATGGGGACGTGTTACTTCTATCTCGAATTCCTCGTTTCCTGGGTTTCGATATTGAAGGAATCTGGCTTCTCTAACCCAGCAATATTCGCCGTGGAATACACACTTATTCCCGACAGAACGTATCCCGTTCAACTTCAGGAGATAATTTCTGGATATAACCATGTTCTCTCCATTACAGGCGACCCCGGGAAAGTTGTCGTTAGTGGGGATAGTGCGGGAGGTACCCTCATACTTAGCCTCTTGCTTCACGTGGGGAACAGATGCCCTCAGAAGAAGCCTTCTTTTGCTGCGCTTATCTCCCCATGGACGCACATAGTGTCAAAGCTGAACCGAGATACACCTTCGGACTTTCTCTCGGTATCTCGGCTGCATACGTATGGGCGACTGTACGCTGGTTCGGAGAAGTTATGGAATCCGATGGTTTCGCCTGGGTTTTGCATGGATATTTCGTGGTGGAGAAAGGCAATGCCGGCGCGAGGGGTTCACTTTTATTTCGGCTCCCAGGAGATCTTTTATGAAAGCATAAAAGCTTTAGCCAAGAGGCTTAGTGGAGTCGGAAGCGTTGTCTGCCGCGAGGATGAGAATTTACATGCATGGCCTTTTGCAGTCTTATTCCTTGGAACTCATCAAGAGGAGCGGGGCAGAGGCTTGCGGAGGATTTCAAGTGACATTGCGGGGGCTTTATTACACACGTGATGATGCATATGGTTGGGCTTTTCACCCCTCTCATTCTAAGGGTATTGGGCGTTTGTAATTGAGGGGTTTTTATTTCATTTTTATATTTTCAAGCTTCCTAAAGCGCGGGGTTATTCCGGCTGGGTTGGACCTAGAATATCGAAGTGTATAAAGATCACGGAAGGTCATGGTGTCGGTACTATTTTTTATATTTTGCGACACAAATGTCGAATTTTCTGTCAGGCTGTACTGTACTGTACATGTATAGTACCGTCGAAAGTCTGATCCCCGATCCGCAGGATTGTATGAGGTGTTCTTGTTCATGTAATAAACAGGGTCCGGTGAGAAGTGATTGAACGGTTATCTAAGGTTAGCCAGCCTTATACACGCCGTAGGTTAAAAACCGCGTTAACTGCATGCCTTATCCCGATGCTTAACCGGCTCACTGTCCTGCCTGAGAAGAGGGGGATGTATTTCTGTCCTGCTAGATTCTTGGGGTTGTATGGATTTTTTTCGTGGGCAAAGTAGCAGTACAACAGGTGCACTGTGCGGTAGGTTTCTCGGGAATTGATTCGGTTGCATCCGATTATCCCTCTCCAGGCATCGAATACTATACTCTATTTTCTGAGTACCGGTGGTTCTTGGAACTTCCAATCTCCTCAAACCGCCTGCTTAGCTTGCTTGCCCTCAGGAGAAACCGACCGTTCGGGAGTGACACATAACATCACCACCCCTTGCTCAGGTTACCTTAATGTTCAACTCCGCCACCAGTCCTTACAAATATACTTAGGATCGCCTGTTCCCGAGTTATTGACCGTTTCTCACTTCAGCCTATTTCTCCATATTTCTCCCGGTGCCCCTAGCGAGCTCCTAGGAAGTGTCCTGACAGCTATTCCGAACGAACGTTTTCGAACGTTTCTTCAACCTAGGCCCCCGGGCAAGGAAAATGTCACAATTGCTCTATAGATTGATCACCTCCGATCATTTCAGTGACGATCCCTTTCTTGTTGTGGCCTATCTGGCGTATGAAGAAATCCCCCTGAACCTTTTGTTATATGAACCTGCCCCACTGACAAGACAGCATGGATCACAGCCGGTACGCCAAACAAATAGGAGTCCATCACTTTCTCTGCACAAAACTTCGAGAGTTCAGTTATCCGGAGATCGAGTTCTTCCTGCCGCAACTATGCCACTTACTCGTAAGTATAGAGGATACGGAGTCTGTAGCTTTGGAGGAGTTCATTTTCGAACTGTGCGAACGATCGGCGCATGGAGCTCTCTTGGTACAGCTTTCTTGCCGCCGCAGATCTTCTAGATAGTACGTAGGTATCTAACGGGTGCCCACAGACATTCTGGCTCTTCCAAACACATCTTCATGACCTTTCCGGAAATCCGCAGTCGAATGCTTTTAAGGTATGGAAGCACAGAAGTACGAAAAAGCAACTCGCGCAGAGCCGCCTAACATTGTCATGGTGTAGACATGCAGGCGCATTTATAACAAGGTACAGCACATCGTTTTTGGTGGAGAGGAGATTAGGAAACGGGAACGGTTAAAGGAAAATGTCCTTCCGGTTACTCTATTGGCTAGTCTCATCCTCGGGAGTGTCGCTGCACCCATACTACCGAGGTTCGCAGGTCCTCTCGCCATAGCCCAGGCACGGAAACCTAGGAATCCCCCTGGTTCGATATCAGAACTTCCGAGACTCGCTAGGAGCAAGACTGTTGCCTCTAGAACTAGCTCCCGGCCCAAAAAAGAGCGGGTGCCGCGAAGCCAGAGTTCGAAAGGTGTCGAGGGATCTTCCAAGTCAGCTTCGCGCCCCAAGTCGCCGAATCCTCAACAAGTTAATACAGGCTCTTCAAAAGCCGAAACTCGATCATTTTCTTTATCTAGAAGGCCGTCAAAGTCTGGGAGCTTGGATGTTCCCCACATACCCCAGAGCTCTTCCTCGCTACCGGACCTCCGGATGCAGCGAAGTGCAACTGTTAGTGAATCGAAATCTGGGACAAGCGGCCGTCGAGCAGAGAAGAACAGATTATTGACGCCTTCACTTTTGTCAACTTCACAGAAGATTCATATGCTGAAGGCCAATTACTTCAGAAACGAGACGCAGCTATTGTCTGCATTGGAGGATATATCTAACAGGCTGGTTTTGGTGCCCAAGCCTGCACGACTGAGTGCCCTGCGGGCGGAGCTGGCTTTGCTGAGCAATGACCTGCCTTCAGAAGTCGATATTCCGGTAATTTGCCCGGCGACTGTGATTGAAGGTGGTGCGACAACTGGACACCATCGAGTAGTCAGGATCAACCCGGCTGAAGCCACGGTATTGAACAGTGCAGAAAGAGTCCCCTATCTGCTTATGATAGAGGTGCTACGGGACGACTTTGACTTCGACCCCGAAAAGGAGGAGAACCAGAGGCTATTGGGGGTACTATTATCTGAGGATGGAGGAAAGAAGAGGATATTTGATTTGACTGATTCCCCTCCAGGTCACTATCGGGGGGGTAACAGTGAGGGTGAATCTGATAGTGTTTTCGAGCCATCCAAGGGCGATATCGGGACATCACCGATAATAGACGACCCATACGACTTCGATACACCGCGAGCCAGTAGCTCCGACCAATCGATCGCTTCCACAGTGGCTCCACCACATTTGCCTCGGCTCTCCAGTGGCGCAACAACACTATCAGCCGCATCATCAATAATGACTCCTCGGTCTTCTGAACTCTCTTCATCAAGCCGCTCCGGAAGCCCTGCGCCGGGGAAGAAGTCAGCTTCCTACTCTCTTCCCGGATCAGGCGGTGAGCAGCCTGATTTGTCGGCTCTCGCGACACATATGCGAACTGCTGCACAAATGCTGGCCCAGCTAGATGCCAGCAGCTCTAAAAGACCAAAGAATGAAGTGGCAGCTATTAAGGCTAAAATTATTGCCAGTATGCAAACCCTGGAGGAGCAGAGTTTCTTTTTCGAGGCAACTGCGCCTCTCCCTACATTTGATACGATTATGGCGAGTACTACGGCTCCTTTGACCACACCAAATGTGGAAGAAGTAGAGGAGTCAACTGCCAATTTGAATGCAGAGGCTGGTGCTGCCCGTATGGAGAACGATCAGAAGACCTCAGGCGTCGAGCGCAGGGCGGACAGAGGTGATCCTAGTGCAGCAACCTTTGGAGAGGAGTGGAGCGCAAAGAGGGAGCGAATCCGCAAATCTTCTCCGTATGGTTGGTGTAAGAATTGGGACTTATTGAGCGTAATCGTGAAGACAGGCGCCGACCTGAGGCAAGAGGCATTCGCATGTCAACTTATTCACGTATGTGGAAAAATTTGGGAGAAGGCTGATGTACCTGTATGGATAAAAAGGATGCGAATTCTTGTTACCGGAGAGGTAGGTTCACCTGAATGCACATATTTACAGTTTTTTCCGTGTATATTTCGTATTGACACTTGGCAGTCGTCGGGGTTGATTGAGACCATCACAAACGGGACTTCTCTACACTCCCTGAAACGGAGCCTCACCATAGCATCTATAAACTCTGGGAAGAACCCTCGGAGGCGAATAGCATCTCTCAAAGACCATTTCGTTAAGGTAGGCTGTGCTCTGCAGACATTGTTCGGCATCGACTAACTCTCGAAAGACATTTGGCGAGCCTGAGTTAGATACGTATAAGGCAGCAGTAGGCGCATTCACACGGTCACTAGCAGCGTACAGCATAATATGCTATATTCTACAGTTGAAGGATCGGCATAATGGTAACGTCTTAATAGATAACCAGGGCCGTAAGTTGGGTGCTCCCCATATACCCAGTAAGATGCTTACACCCAACCATAGACATCATTCACATCGATTTCGGCTTCATGCTGTCCAACTCCCCAGGTTCCGTAGGCTTCGAATCTGCTCCGTTCAAGCTCACTCAGGAGTATGTCGACGTTCTCGGTGGTGCCCAGTCGCCTGAATTCGCCAAATTCAGAGCATTGTGCAAACAGGCTTTTCAAGGTAACCCCCAGACCCCCTTGCCGACACAAAGACTGCCCCGGTCTGACAGGCTTCTCCACCTAAGCCCTACGGAAATCCGCAGATGACATACTCGGCCTCGTCGACCTAATGGGCAAAGAATCCCGAATGCCCTGCTTCGCTTCCGGTGCAGAGTACGCAACAAACCACTTGCGGCAAAGGTTCCAGCTACAACTCAGTGAAGCTGAGGCGGAGGCTTTCGTCGATGATGTCTTAATACAGAAGTCCTTGGGAAGTTATTTTACGCGGATGGTATTGTCCTTCCCTCCATTACCCCTCCCTTTAAGCAACTAGCATTAACACAACGAATAGTACGATCAATTCCAATACCTCACCCAGGGTATCTATTGAGGCAGGTAATTTTCTTACTCTTGTATTTGAAGGGAGCTCTGTAGGGAAATACGCCACAGGGCGTGCATCAACAAGAGGGTGAAAAAAAAATCAAAAATAGAAAGATATTCTTAATGTATATGGAGTGTCTCCATCTATGTTTTTTGTTCCAGTATGGAATAGGATATTTAGATGTGAAGGAGGACGGGGGGTGTTGCGCACCCTTGGGCAGGGTAGCGGTGGTGATGGCTGCGAGGATGTGGCGTTTGGGTTTTGGTGTATCGTAGTAAAGCGTAGGACCGGAGGTGAGGCAAAGAAAGAAGGGGAGTTAGGCAGTGGTGGTATGTACGGTATACAGCCCTATGGTACGATACGATATGAAACGGTAGACGACACCCACCAACATTATACCGCGAACCAGGTTTAGATTTTTATGTTTTCTCCCCTTCCTCGGAACGGAATATAAATATATATAATATAGACATTAACGACGGCTTTACATGTATCATAATATCATAATATACAAAGTGCTCCTCTAACAATTGTCATACCGGCGGCTCTATTTTTTTTTTTCCAACGAGATCGGTCGAATAAAAACCCGAGTGACGCCCCGTGAACCAGTCTGGGGCATGAAAAAAATTCATTCAGGAAACTGCTACTCCGACTCCGAACACCCGCCCTCCCCACTTAAGCACCCACCCCTGGCTTGGTCACTATTAATCCCGTTGTCTAAACATCCATACGGTCCAGCGATGATAACACAAAAAAAGTGAAAAGTCGACAAAAGGTGAGAAGGTGAGGGAAAGCTAAGTTTACACATAAAATATTGTGCCGCATCGCCATGGCGTCTCCCCTTTATGATACAATACAGAACCCAGCATGCTCAGGGGAACTAGAACCCCCGGCTGAGGAGGCGGCGGCGGCGGAGGATACGAATGCCAGGCGGATCATCTTTAATTGGGATGTCGGGGGGGCTGGGTGCGTTCGGCTCTGGGGGTGGTTTTGGGATTGCATTGGGCTTGGGTTTTATGGCTAGTAGGATGATGAGGCCGATTATTAGGATTATTAGTAGGAGGATTATTTTCCGTTTTGTGGTCCTTCGTTGGTAGGTTGATGCCTATAGCTATTAGTATCCCCTCCCCCCGCGGTAGTTTATAAAAGGGGTAGAACATACAACAGCCATCTCCTTATCTGCTGCCTTTACGTGCACGCTCATCTGCTCGACATTATAGTCTATGCGGTCGAGCATGGTGCCCTGGTCTATGACCATGGTTTGTAGCTCCTTGAAAATATCAGCGAGCTCGATGATACCCTTCGCGATCTCGGTTATCTCCCGCTCGCGCTGCATTATAGAGGCATCGTTGGAGGTTAGTGTTGCACTTTGCTGTAGGGCGGATTGGCTGAAGGAGATGTCGGCTGTTGGGTCGGAGTCTTGGTAGAAGGGGTTTGGAGAGCCAGTTCGGTCAAGGGGGGTAGTCATACCGCTGAGGCCGCGGAGCTCTATTGTCTTTTCATCAGCATAGAATAGCTAAATCAAACCCTCCTGGAAGGGAGGTTTGAATTAGAGGTACGGTACTCTTTAGATATGACGACTGCTTCTTCCTGAAAGAAGTGCTGGCCTCTTGAACCTTCGTCGCAAGGCTGATTTGGATATTCCTGCCCATGGTTTCCTCTCCTTTTGAGCCTCCTTCTCCACCAATCATCCCCTCAATCCTCCGGATCTTCTTCTGACACTCATGAAACCCATTCGTGATCTCCCCAGTTAACCTCTCGATCTCGCCCTCCTCCGCCGACCGATTATCGTCGAACCCTGGCAGCACGTGCTTCGAGTGTAGCCTGTCCAGCTTCGAAGACTTCCGCGAGATGTCCGCTAGCAGCTCGTTCACCTCGTCAGATACGTCCGCCCATCGAGGCGGGAGCAGGTCCATCTCTATCACCGCATCGCCATTGTTACTGAAGTTGTCATCAGCATCGCCGCCGAGGCCACTGCCAAAGGAGATTAGGCCTCGACGTTCTTCGTCCACGTGGAAAGCGCTGGAGGCAAAGCGGGGGCGTTTTGCGGGGTGGTGGGAGTAGGATTGGCGATAAGAGATATACCTATAGCGACAGTGTCGGTTTGTTTGCTAGTCCGGGGGCTGGCCGGGGGAGGAGGAATGGGGGGGGGGGGGTTGAAGGGGGAAGAAACGTACAGGTTTGTTCTATCCCGCCACATTGGCGACGAAGGAAATGATGCGCTAGTTAGGGGGGGGCGGTGAAGAGTGGTTTTTGTCCAATAGAGCTTTGGGAAGGGGGGGTTTGTCGTTGTATGTGCGTTCGCAAGTGCCTGTGGATGGTGTCGATAGAAACTAGGCCACTGTATGGTTGCCTGTGATGGTGATCATAGGAACGGGGGTGATTAACTTGGGAAGTTTTTCTTGATGCTTCAGCGATGCGGGAGCGGCTGTGCAGCGAGTCGGGAGGGCTGTTTTTCCAAGGAAGAGAGCCTCAGTTACGCTTTATTCGTAGAGTGACGCTTACGGTACTGGTGCAGGATAGCACAGTCGGGTACAGTACTGTACCGCACGGTAGTTCATTGTCGGTACCGTGACTGGCGAGGTGCAGCAGGTAGCATCACAATGGCTTTGTTTGGACTGGTTTATGTGATCAGAGCCCCGTTTGGAAGCCTGTGTGTAACGTGTAAATAAGTTAATTGCCTTTGTCATCAAGATGCTGTGATCATGATGAATGTGACCCCCGGGGGTTGGTATGATATCACGAGAAGGCAGCAAAGAAAGCGTGGGGCAGGGCTATGGCAGAAATGTGCGATATGACAGAACCTGCTGTGTCTCTTTTGTTTCCCTCTGGATAATGAGACTGATCTTCCAGCTCAGCTTGAAACAAAGGAGGCAGGCGAAGTTGGTTCATTTTTCACTTTTTGACCTTGCCCTTTCCTTTTCCCTGCTTGTTCTTGGCGTCAGTCCCTATCCCCTCCTTCCCCTCCATATCCTAAAAGGTTTCCCCTACTTCTCCTCTCGTAGCTCTTTACTATTTACTCCCCGTCCCCCTTCCTCCATCTCCAACCAGCAAACTTCCCATCTTCCATCATCTTCATCACTACCATTCTGATTGCTCTCTCCCTCATAAGCCTTTAACAAACTCATACTTCTAAAATGGTGAGTATCTATCTCTTCCCGCTTGTTGATACAGCACATTCAGCCCCTCCTTTCCTTATCTTTAAGGGCAGATCTCTACCCCGCCGAGCCTTTTTTTCCCCTCTATATTTCCAAACCTTACAAGCCATGAACTGATAATGGCTATGATTGCTCCAGGCCGATTCTCTTTCTGAAGAGCAAGTCTCTGAATTCAAGGAAGCCTTTTCCCTCTTCGTAAGTTTCCCCCATCTCCTTCGTCGCTACCCCTTCAACTTCCCTCTCGCCGCTCTTTCAACTCACCCCTCCTCACCCTTGCCTTTTGCCGTCTCTGCTTCCCTGCTCCACTTCTCCCCAAACCCAATCGGCAGCATGAAAGCTGACGCAGCATTATCCCGGTATTTAGGACAAAGATGGTGATGGTTAGTAGCTGCATCCCTTTCTCTGATTTGTAATATAAAAGTAAAAAGTTTCCGGTGGAACGCGTGAGAACTGGTGCTCGAGCTGTGCGCGCGTCTGATTGATGACTGTGCATGGTGGGGCCTTGATAAGCGGCAAGGGTTTTATCAGGCATTGCATAAGTGGTGCGGGGGCTGATATGTGCGTTTGCGGCCTATAGGACAAATCACAACCAAGGAATTGGGAACTGTCATGAGAAGTTTGGGACAGAACCCTTCCGAATCCGAGCTTCAGGACATGATCAATGAGGTAGATGCCGACAACAATGGCACCATTGATTTTCCTGGTCTGTTTACCCCGCCATGGATAGTTTCCTTTCTTGCTCGTGCCTCTTTTCTGACGCCTCGTTTTTACCACTTGCAGAGTTCCTTACTATGATGGCTAGAAAGATGAAGGATACCGACAGTGAGGAGGAAATCCGGGGTAATTTGCTTTGCCCAACTGCTGAAATCCTTGTAGTGGTGACTAATAAGTTCCACAGAAGCTTTCAAGGTCTTTGATCGTGACAACAATGGCTTTATCTCTGCTGCCGAGTTGAGACATGTTATGACCTCCATTGGTGAGAAACTGACAGACGACGAGGTTGATGAGATGATCAGGGAGGCAGATCAGGATGGTGATGGCAGAATCGACTGTGAGTTTTCTTGGGCGGATGGCCCTTGTATCTCGTAAAGTATATTAACATGGCCTTCATAGACAACGAGTTTGTCCAGCTCATGATGCAGAAATAAGCGGGCAATCCTTAGTCGGCGGAAACGAAACTATGAAGTAAAGGTGAAGCCGTGAGGGCATGGGTTAGGGTTATGCCAATATTGTTTTTGACTCTAATTTCGCTAGCTCTTACTCTCAATTCATACTCACTCTCTATATTTCGTTGCAGCATTTGCGCTCTTTGGCGCTTTGCCTTATACTTGTTTCTGAACGTTTTCTTCTCCGTTCCGTCTGTCTCTGGTGTTTTTGTTTCTTTCTTTCGTATGCCTATACTATAAGTTTGCCCTGCTGAGGTTTTCCCACATTGTGTATGCTTCCTTTTCATGACGCCGTGACTCTACCACAGGGACTGAATGGCAGAAATGTTCTCGAGCCATGGCCCCACCCGATAAAAAACAATGTTAAAGCAAGGTGTGTAATACGGTATCATACTTGTAAAATTAGACGAAGGGAGTAACGGTGTACTCTACATCTATTTTAGGAGGGGTACAGTAATGCGAAGCTAGGGATGGATAGAAGTGGGGACAGGAAGTACCGTAAGTTGGGTAAGAGTGAGAGTGAGAAAGCATGATATCAGCGCTATCTCTCGAAGGGAAATGAAATGCAATACCGTACTGTACTTGTACTACGGCAGACTGCACGAGTAAAGTAAGGGACTGGGATGGCAATATAGCGCTACTCTTACGGGAAAAGTGAAAGTTTGAGAATAAGTCATTGGTAATCATAGGTATTTTTTTTTTTTAAAAAAAAAAGTTGCCTTTCATGAACCCCTCATACTATTGTATCATACTACAAAAGATATTGAACTGAGCAAGAGGTTCAAGAGGAAAGAGTAAGAGTGAGGGTAGGAAAGGATAGCGCCCCCGGCCATGAAAAAGGAAGAAAAAAACCCACACATGCTCCGAACAGGATGATAACGATGCTAATAGAGGGAAACACTGTAGGAAGCAAGCAAGCAAGCAAAACACCTTTATCATGAGATGGAGAGCGGGAGAGGGTAGAGCTAAGAAGAAGAAGGAAAAGGGGGAAAGGGGGAGAGGAGAAGAAATCAAGCACTCCCCATCACCCGCCATGCGATGCCGAACCCGTACATAATGAAAACACCAAACCAGACCAGAAAAAACCCGTTAACAAAAGAGAAGCAAAGGAAACAAAAAAAAAAAAAAAGTGTTTTACAACCCACTCACTCACTCACTCACTCACTCCTCCTCCTCTTCTCCCCCCCCCCAAATCTACCGATTATTCCTAACACTCAATCCTCCAAACCCCCTAACCACCACGCCCGCCGCGCCAATCTCCTCCATCCTCTTGTGGCCCACCTCGAACACCTCCTGCACGAGTCCCATGACGACCTTGTAGTCCCCGCGACACACCTCCCAGCGCTCCTTGTCCACGCGCTCCCACGCGCTCTCGATGACGCGCAGCTCCATGTCCATCTTGCGCACGCCCTCCTGGGCGCGCACGCACAGCTTCCGCAGATCGCTCTCGAGCGCGGCCGAGGCGGTGGGTATGGTTGGGGCGGTGAGGATGCTGAGCAGTGTGCGGAGCGTGGCGGTCACGCTGGGTATGTGGTCTTGTATCACTTTTTCTAAAGATAGGTGGCTGGATTGCGAGATTGAGGAGGGGCGGGCGGGGGTTGGGCCGTGGGGGGCTGGAGTTGTGGGCATCGTGAGGTACCGGGGGTCAGGTAGGTCAGGTAGGTTAGGTAGGTAAAATAGGTTTGTTTTGGTTGTTGGTGTTGGTGAGAGGGGTGGTGTGGTGGTGGTGGTGTCTTTCCTTCTTTCCTTCTTTCCCCCTTTCTTTCCTGCCTGCTTGCCTGCCTGCCTGTTCCGCTTTGACGGAAGGAGAAGTGCGGTGTGGGAAGTTGTAGGCGGGATCGTGTGGGATCGTGAGGATCGTGAGGATCGTAGAATTGTAAGGAGGTGAGGAAAAGGAGGAGAAAAGGAATGAATGAATGAATGAGTGAGTGAGCGAGCGTCCGAGTGAGTGACTGACTGACTGACTGAAAGGCTGGAGCAATTGAAAAGCCAACTATCGTGAAAAAGCCTGGCTAGTCAAGCTGTATATATGTCGATCGAAGCTGTAATAGCTAGCCGCAGCCCCACGTAACGTAACAGTAACAGTAACAACCCTTCGCCCTCTCTCTCTCTCTCTGCCGTCGTGAGGCTCAATCCCAATCGAGCTCTGCAAAGCAAAAGCAGATAATGGTAGTAAATAACGGTAATAATAATAATTGTAATAAAAAATATTAAAATAAATAAAAAAGCTCTCAAGTCGTAAAATCGTGTACCAGTAAGCTAAGGCTTCTCACCGGCTTGCTTGCTTGCTCGTCCGTCCGTTCGTCCGTTCGTTCGCTCGTCCGTAAGGAAGAAAATAAACCGTGAATATCTAAATCGCAACCGTGTACGGGTACTGTAAACCCTTCTCCGTAATAACACCAAGTTCAAACAAACCAAAACCCGTTTCTCTCCTGAGAAATAAAATATAAGTATAAAATAAAAAAAAATAAAAACTTTCGAGAAAACCACTTGAATATAAACTTAGCCTTCCCCCCCCCCTACCCCTACCTACCTACCTACCCCTCCCCTCCTCCTCTCACCCTCCTCCTCTTTTTTTCTAAGCTTAGCTATCGTAACCCATAAAGGGATGAAATCAATTCAAAAATCCTGTTTGGCAGTTTTTTTAACAACCTTACCTTACTTACGGTAAGCAAATTGTACGAGTAAAGCAAGTATCATACAGTATCATATAGCATGTAGAAAAAAAGAGAAATTCCCTTATCTTCTTCCCCCCCCCAAATCCATCTAAACCAACGAGGGATCTCCGATCTTGATGCTGTTTACTTTTTTTTCTTCTCATTTACCTACCTAACTTAACCTTGCCTAACTATAATAATAGCTTATGATAAACCTATAAACTATGATGCCTGACTGACTTACTTACTTTGCAAACTGCTTAGCTTGCTTGCTGCGCGCGCAACAAGCAAGCAAGCCATTTGCGAAAAGGCTTACCTGCCTTAACCAACAAAGTTTTTAGAATCGACTAGTAGGAGTAAAAAGTAGAGAGCATGGTTTTGGAATGACCGATTTGTAGCGTGAATGTCGATTTTACGTTTGGTGGTGGTGGTGGGAGAATTGGAGTGGGGGGGGGGGAACCAGGT
>Ga0307509_10000317_pt1 | contig 79032 bp, 70 predicted proteins | sample 10_EM_MG_FD_202245 | JGI IMG/M metagenome (GOLD analysis project Ga0307509, IMG submission 202245) | Populus trichocarpa ectomycorrhiza microbial communities from riparian zone in the Pacific Northwest, United States - 10_EM | ecosystem: Host-associated > Plants > Roots > Unclassified | place...
CCTTGAGCGGCGCGCCGGGGTTGGCCCACGGTTCGGCGTGGCTCACCGAAATCTGCCCGCCGTTGGCGAAACTGGTTTCGGCGGCAGGGGTGGCCTGCCGGTCGATCACGATCACGTCGTGACCTTGTTGCCGCAGGAAATAGGCGGACGTGACGCCCAGCAGGCCGGCGCCGAGAACAACAACTCTCATGGGGATGCTCCAAAGAAAGGGGTGCCGCATGGCGCGTACCATGCGGTGTGCCGCTCCCCCTGTCCTCGGTACCTGAGAGATTCAGCCGCGACCGTCGGGTCGGGCCTTGCTCCTTCGGTGCGCCACGGTGATGGCGGCTCTCCAGACGGCGATGGTGGTGTTGCAGTACGGGACCTGAGCGTTCATGGGAGATTGCGCCTTCGGTGGCCGGGGACTCGCCCCGGCGCTCTCCTGCAGGTTCGGATTGTCGTTGATTGCTTGGTGTTGCGGCGCGCTCAGTCCTCCAGTACGCGATCGCGGCTCTCCGGGAGCGCCAGCATGGCCAGTACCGTGATCACGCTGGTGCCGGCGACATACCAGGCCGGTGCGGCAGGGTTGCCGGTGGCGGCGATGAGCCAGGTGACGATGAACTGCGTGGTGCCGCCGAAGATCGCAACGCCGACGGCGTAGGCGATCGAGAGGCCCGTGGCGCGGATGCCGCGCGGCAGCAATTCCGGGATCGCGACCAGCGTAGCAGCACCGCTGGTCGCCGCGAGCGCTGCCAGGAACGAGGTCACCGCGAGCAGCGTACCTTGAGTCGGATGATCGATCAGCAGGCCGAATGCCGGAACGATCAGGACCGTGGTTGCAATGCGCGGCCACAGCATCACTGGCTTGCGGCCGCAGCGGTCGCTGAGCCATCCACCCAGCAGCGAGAACGCGAGTGTCGTGAGGCCCACCATCACGGTGGCACCCATCGCGATCAGCGGCGGGAACTTGAGCGCCGCGATCGCATAGGTCGTCATGTAGTTGCCGACGTAGTTCGACACCGTGCCGCCCAGCACCAACAGGATCGCCAGCAGGATGACGCCCTTTTGTTTGCGCAGGCCCTTCATGCCCGTGTTGCTTGCCCGCGCCGGCGCAGCGTGCAAGGTTTCCGGCATTTCGCGGCGCAGGTAGAACGCCACCGGCAGCAACAGCAGCCCCACCGCGAAGGGCACGCGCCAGCCCCAGGACTGCACCTGCTGCGGTGACAGCGTGCCGATGATGACCAAGCCCAGCGCTCCCGCGATCAGCGTGGCCACGCCCTGGCTGGCGAGCTGCCAGCTTGCGTACAGGCCGCGCTGCCGCGGCGGCGCCGACTCGATCAGGAATGCGCTCGATGGGCCGACCTCACCGCCCAACGCCAACCCTTGCACCAGTCGGCAGAGCACGACGATGATCGGCGCTGCGAGTCCGATGCTGTCGTATGACGGCGTCAGCGCGAGGCCGAGCGTGCCGACGGTGATCAGGCAGCCGATCGTCAGCAGCATCGCCGGCTTGCGGCCGGCTCTGTCGGCAAATGCGCCGATCAAGACACCGCCGATCGGACGCGAGACAAAGCCCACGCCGAAGACGGCGACCGAGAGCAGCAGGCTGCCCAGCGGCGTTGCAGCCGGGAAGAAGGTCTTGCCGATGTAGACCGCGAAGAACGCGTAGGTCACGAAGTCGTAGAACTCGAGCGCGTTGCCCGCGACGGTGGCGGCGACGATCTTCTTCGAGACGCCATGGGCGTGCGTCGGCCCCGTTCGGGCATGCGCAGACGTGGCCGAGCGTTCGGTGATGGGCAGAGTTGCGTCGAGGTTCATGAAGGTCCTGGCTCTTCGGGATGCGCCCGATTCGATGCTGCGCGACAAGGGATGCGCATCGACCGCAGCAGCCGATGCGACAAGATCTCAAGAGGGCACTACTCGACCAGGAAGCGCTCGACCAGCAGCATCCAGTACGCTGCGCCGATGGCGATGTTGTCGTCGTTGAAGTCGTAGCCGGGGTTGTGAACCGTGCACGCGCCGGCACTGTCGCCGTTGCCTATCACCAAGTAGCTCCCGGGCACGCGTTCGAGCATGAAGGCGAAGTCCTCGCTGGCAGACTGTGCCGGCCCTTGCAACGTGACGTTCTCGGGGCCGCGAAGTTCAAGGCCAACGTCGCGGGCGAAGGCGGTTTCGGCCGGTGAGTTGACCAGCACCGAGTAGCCGGCGCGCCAATCGATCGCGGCGCTCACGCCGAAGCTCTCGGCTTGCGCCTGGACCAGTGCCTTGATGCGGCGCTCGAGCGTCACACGCACCTCGCGGTCCAGCGCGCGCACGCTCAGTTCGAGCGTCGCGGTGGCCGGGATCACGTTGTTCGCCTTGCCGGCATGGATCGCCCCGACCGTGATCACCGACATCTGCTGCGGGTCGACGTTGCGCGACACGACCGTCTGCAGCGCCATCACGATGCTCGCCGCGGCGACCACCGTATCGGTCGCCTGGTGCGGCATTGCGCCGTGGCCTCCGATGCCCGTCAGCGTGATGCTCGCGTAGTCGCTGGACGCCATCGTCGCACCGTCGCGGAACATCAGTTGGCCTTGCGCCAGACCGGGCAGGTTGTGCATCGCAAAGACCGCGTCGCATGGGTAGCGTTCGAACAGTCCGTCGTCGATCATCCGCAGCGCGCCGCCACCGCCTTCCTCGGCCGGCTGGAAGATCAATTGCAGCGTTCCGCTGAAGCGGCCGTGCTCGGCCAGTCGACGCGCGGCGGCGAGCAGCATGGCCGTGTGGCCATCGTGGCCGCAGGCATGCATCACGCCGGGCCTGTTGCTGGCCCAGTCCGCGCCGGACGCCTCTTGAATCGGAAGCGCGTCCATGTCGGCGCGCAGGCCGATGCGCTTCGGACCAGTGCCGCGCACGAGCTTGCCAACGACACCGGTGCCGCCGATACCGCGCTCGACTGCGAACCCCCAGCCTTCGAGCTTGTCGGCCACCAGTGCCGCCGTGCGATGCTCTTCGAATGCGAGCTCGGGTTCGCGGTGGATGTCGCGGCGCAGGCGGATGAACTCGCCTACCTGTGAATTCAGCGCGTTTCGCAGATAGTTCGCGTCGGCCGCGTGCTCGGTCTCGATCTGCACTTTGAAGGTTCCTGAGGGCGCCGCGGCGCTGTGAATCTGGGGCTTTGGGTGCAATGTAGGAGTCGCATCGCAAGACGTCCAATGCATTGTTGACGCTCATACAATGAGTTCAATGAATAGTGAGGCGTCTCGCCGATGACACTCGTTCAACTCCGGCATCTGATCTCTCTGGCACAGCTCGGCTCGTTCAGCCGGTCCGCCGAGGCGCTGTTCCTGACGCAGCCTGCGCTCAGTCGCAGCATCAAGGCGCTCGAGGAGGAACTCGGCGAGCCGCTGTTCGACCGCGTCGGGCGCCGCAGCACGCTGACGCCGTTCGGTCGCGACGTTCTGCAGCGCGCTCGTCATCTGGTGTTCGAGGCCGACGAACTGGCCGCAAGCGGGAAGCAAATGCGGGCAGGGCGGTCCGGTATCGTCCGCATCGGCATGGGCTCCGGCCCCGGGGCGATGCTGATGACGCCGTTGCTGAAACTGATGGCGACACGGCATCCGACGATCCACGTCGAGATCGCCCGTGGTGACACCGATCTGCTGACCCAGGCCCTGCGCAACCGTGAGCTGGATGCGCTCGTCGTCGACGCGCGCTCGTTGAAGCCGGCACCGGATCTGCGGGTCACGAGCTCGATCGAGATGCGAGGCGCATTCATGTGTCGGCCAAAGCACCCCTTGACCCGCTGGCGCGGCGTGCTGCGCTTCGACGCGTTGCTGCAGTTCCCGATTGCCTCCACGCCGCTGAGCGACGAAGTCGCGCGAGCGTTGGTCGAACGCTATGGGCCGCAGGCGCATCCGTCAGCGTGTGTCACGCTGCGCTGCGAGGAGATCCCGAGCCTGGTCGATGTCGTGCGTCACAGCGACGCGATCCTGATCGCGATCCGCGCCGCGGCGCCCGATCTCGTCGAACTGGCGCTCAAGCCCTTGGTCGGCAAAACGGCGCGATTCGGCGTCGTGACGCTGGCCGGCCGGGCTGAGGCGCCAACGCTACCGATCGTGCGCAAGCTGGTCGAGCAGTTGATGCGCGACTGAGTAGTTTCGAGCGTGGGGGAGCTGCGAGTAAGCGTCCGCCCGAGCCAACGATTGACGGATAAGGGTCCGCTTTCAGCGATCCATTCCGCCGGTTGGAATGCCAGCCGAGGATCGTCCTTGGCGGAGCGGTAGTGCGCCTCGGGAGACAGCTGTCACACCGACACCGGGCCGCGCTCGTGCGCGCGCGGTCCCGTCGGACGCCATCGCACGCATCTCTTTCAGCCCGCTTGGCGGAGAACTGTCAATGCTGCAACCAGCGGCAAGCGTGCTTGCTCGCAGTTGGATTTTGCGGATCATCACCTCCGGTTCACCACGGGCGCGCGCCCGTGGCTGACGAAAGTCGTTGGGGATGGACCGCGCCATGCCGTCCCCGGAACAAGAAGTCGAAGCACTTTGAGGGAGCCCATGAGAAAGCAAACGTCTGCCGTTGAGCGAGATCGCCTTCGGTCACATTACTTCGTCGCCCTGGGGGTGATGTTCAGTGCGGTCACGTCGCTGTCTGCCTGTGGCGGTGGCAGCGGCGGAGCCGGATCCGACGCAGGCGGCAACTCGGCGCCAACCGGCAACGCACCAGCACCAGCACCAGCACCAGCACCAGCACCAGCACCAGCACCAGCACCAGCACCAGCACCTGCACCTGCACCTGCACCTGCACCTGCACCTGCACCTGCACCTGCACCTGCACCTGTCCCCCCGCAGGGGACAACACCGACACCCACTGGCAATCTCGCGCAACTCGCGAATCCTGTCACGCTGGGCGTCCCGGTCGCCGCGCCGGCGGGCCTGGGTGCTTCCGACTATGTGCCGCTCTTTGTCGCGGGGACCAAGGTCGTCGAGCAGGTTCAATACAGCGAGCCTGACGGCACCCTGGTGACCATCGCCGGCTTCCGCCCCACCAGCCGCCACGCGCGCGAAGGTGGCGAGGAGTGGACGAACCCCGTGGACGCCGGGCCGGGCAACTACTTCAGCTTCCCTTCCTTCTACTTCCAGAACCGCACCTATGGCCTGGTCATTCGCGACGAAGTTCCGGCGGGCCGCCAGAAGATCACCGCTTACCTGAAGCCGAACAACGGCACCTTGGTCAGGAATAGCTTCAGCGCCTTCCGTCGCCTGGACCCGGGCGTCATCGAGTACGGCTGGAAGATGGGCGTCGGCTACGACAAAGAGCGCTGTGACCCGTCCGACACGATCGAAGCGCTGTGCAAAGCCCAATCCATCACCGACTATTGGCGCTTTGCCGATGAAAAGCAGTATCAAGGCAGCACACGGGCCGACAACAAGCTGCGGGTCGGCGACAAGATCGAGATGACGCCAGGCGTGTTTCTTGACGACAAAGACGGCAAGGCGCTGATCGACGGAGGCCGCAACCGCGACTACACCTACGAGCAGCTGTACGTGGTCGGCAAGGGCTTCGTGCCGTGGTACGGCATCGCGCCCAAGCTCGACACCACCCCGCTGCCCGATGACGCCTTGCTGGGTGGCCAGGCCAGCGTGTCGTACAACTACTCCGAAGAACCGCACCGGGTGTTTCAACAACCGGCCAACAACATCGGCGCCTCCAACATGCAGCGCTTCGTTGAAGGGCGGCGCTTGTTCCACATCTCGTACGTCGACGGCAATCACTCCGAAAACCCGGGCGAGAACCCGACGTTCACGGCGCACGTCAACCAGTTGGGCGCGCGCTTCAACGAAGTGCGCTGCCTGGGGTGCCACACGCTCAACGGCCGCAGCCCGGCTGCAGGGGTCGGCACGGTGCTGAACCAGTTCGCGGTGGTGACCGCCGCGGCCAGCACGAGCACCTCGGTCACGCCCGACCCGACCTGCGGCGTGAACGTTCAGCAGAAGTCCAGCACCGCCGGCGCGGCGGACTACTCGGTCACGATCCAGTCGTTCGTGAACACCGTGCGCACGCTGTTTGGCGGCGAGACCGTCGAGTTGCAAAAGCCCGTCTATGCCTTCAAGGGGCCGGTGCCCGCGCAGCTCTCGGTGCGCCAGGCGCCGCAAGTCGTCGGCATGGGCCTGATCGAAGCGATCGACGAGAAGACGATTCTTGCGCTGGCCGATCCGAACGACAAGAACGGCGATGGCGTGCGCGGCGTGCCCAACTGGGCGATCGACCCGGAGACCGGCCAGCGGCACCTCGGCCGTTACGGCTGGAAGGCGGGCAAGGGCACCGTGCGCCAGCAGGCCTCGGGTGCGTTCATGCAAGACATGGGCGTGACCACGCCGGCCTTCAAGACGGCCGCCTGCCAGAAGCAGGGTGGCGCTTCGGCCGACTGCAGGAACAGCACGGCGACCCCTTCCATCTCCGACCTGGAGATCGATCGGATCTCGTCCTACCTGCAACTGCTCGGCGTCCCATCGTCGCGCAAGTACCGCAGCCCGGGCTACACCGACGGCATCGTCCGGCCTCCGGAGCACGACGTCGACGAAGCCAAGGTGGCGCGCGGCAGCCAGATGTTTGCGCAAGCTGCCTGCACGGCGTGCCATGTGGCTCAACTCACGACCGGCGCCAACCACCCCTTCTACGAACTGCGCAACCAGGTGATCCACCCGTACACCGACTTGCTGCTGCACGACATGGGGCCGGAGCTGGCCGACACGATGATCGAGGGTCAAGCCAGCCCGAGCATGTGGCGCACGCAGCCGCTGTGGGGTCTGGGCTCGCTGAAGTACGTGCAGAAGGAAACCGGCTTTGCCGGCGCCAACAGCGTGCGCTACCTGCACGACGGCCGCGCCCGCACGCTGGTGGAGGCCATTGGTTGGCACGGTGGCGAAGGCAGTGGCAGCCGCTCGAAGTTCGAGGCGCTGAGCAAGGTCGACCGCGATGCCGTGATTGCCTTCCTGGAGTCGCTGTGATGCGGGACAAAGAACTCGCTCATTCGGTGGATGAACTCGGCACGGAGCGGGTCTCGGAGATGGATACGGATTGCCTGCGCCGCAGGCAAATCCTGGCGATGGCGAGGCCTACCTCGCCGCTTTCACGGCGGCCATAGAAGAAGTCACCGCGGCACAGGCCGCGCTGTCTGATGTCGAGCTGGCGATACGCTTCGGCGCATTGACGGGCAGCAGTGATCTCGTGGCGCGTCGTCTCGTGACACAGGATCGGGTGATCTGCGCCTTGCCCGAATACCTTCGAACGCATGGCGAACCGCAGACACTGGTCGACGTCCGGAAGAAGCGCTTCAGCCCGCCGGCCACGCACCGGTTGAGCGACGGCGAGGCCATGGTCGATGCGGCGGTCGGAGGGCTTGGGCTCGCTCAGCTCCCCATCTCACTCGTGCGCGGACCTCTCGCCAACGGTTTATTGCGGCCGGTCCTGCAGGCGTTCTCGGCCGTCGGCGTGGACGTTCATGCGGTGTGGCCTCGCCAGAGACACTTGAGCTCACAGGTGCGCTATGTCGTCGACCAGCTTGTGACGTATGCATCCAGGGGAAGACTCGACTGACCCGATTGGCTCAGTCGCGCGCAGGCCGACCCTGCGCTCATGCGATGCGCTGTCGATGGAGGGCCCGCGATCGACGGCCGGTGGCATCAACGCGATTGCGACGGGCGCGACGGACGCGACGGGCGCGACGGTAGCGTAGGATGGCTGCGCTGTTCGCACCGCGATTGCGTGCATCTTGCTCGAGGCCTTGGCAGTGTCCGCTGAACAATCTGAATCCATCGACATCGGCCCCTATCGGTGCGGTGAGGCGATCTGCGCGACGAGCGGCGGCGTGCTCTTCAAAGCCCGCAGCGTGCCGGATGGCACGAGCGTTCTCATGAAGGTGCTGGAACGCCGGAGCGCGAGCGACGAACTGGCGTTCAGGGGCGAGTACAAGGCACTTCGGGAACTGCGTCTCTTCGGCGTTGCAAGGCCGATTGCGCTGTATGAAGACGAGTCGCACCTTGCCATGTCGCTCGAGCCGTTTTCCGGCGAGTGCCTGGACGTCACTCTGTCTCGGAAGCAGGCCGCTCTCGCACTTCCGTTTGCTTTGAAGATGGCGATCCATCTCGCCCGCGTCTTGCAGGAACTCCACTCCGCAGATGTCGCCCATCATGATTTTCGACCCAGCAACATACTGGTGGCCAGCGACCTGGATCAGGTGCTGATGGTGGACATCAGCCGGGCCATGTCGCGCGACGGGGCTGTCGTGGTGTCCGAGAGCCGAGGCGCCGAAGCCGACTGGGCCTACCTGTCTCCGGAACAGACCGGGCGGATGAATCGCCCGGTCGACTACCGGACGGATTTCTACTCGCTGGGCGTTTCCCTGCATCGGTTGTTGACGGGGCAGTTGCCCTTCCATGCGTCAGATCCGCCGGGTTGGGTGCATTGCCACCTCGCGCAGATCCCGCCTGCCGTGTCGGACCTCGTTCCGGAGATTCCGCGAGCCGTGTCGGACATTGTCTCGAAATTGATGTCCAAGCTGCCGGAGGATCGCTACCAGAGCGCTGACGGCCTGCTGACCGATCTGCGGCGTTGCTTGTCGGAGTGGGAGCAGTTCGGGCGCGTCGATCTGTTCCCGCTGGGTCAACATGATGTCTCGGATCGATTGCTGATCCCGCAACGGCTGTACGGACGCCAGGGTGAGGTGGTGGCGTTGCTGGCTGCGTTCGACAGCGTGGCTGCGACGGGCACTCCGGCGCTGGTCACGGTATCGGGCCAGTCGGGCATCGGGAAGTCCGCACTCATCAACCAGCTGCGAAAGCCGGTCGAGGACAAGCACGGCTTCTTCGTCGCCGGCAAGTTCGACCAGTACAAGCGCGACATTCCCTACGCCACGTTGGCCCAAGCCTTCGACTGTCTGGTGCGTCAGATTCTGGGCGAGAGCGATGCGGGTGTGGAACGATGGCGGAACGCCATCCGAGAGGCGGTGGGGTCCAACGGGAAGCTCGTCGTCAGCCTGGTCCCGACGCTCGAGCTGATCATCGGCCCGCAACCGCCGGTCGCGGACCTGCCGCCACAGGACGCGCAGCGACGATTTCAGCTGGTGCTTCGGCAATTGGTCAGCGTGTTCGCCGGCCCGGAGCATCCACTCGTCCTCCTTCTTGAAGACCTGCAATGGCTCGACGCCGGGACGCTGGCCTTGCTGGTCGACCTCGCGACGCATCCGGAGGTCCGCCACGTCCTGCTGGTCGGCACTTATCGCGACAACGAGGTCGTCCCGAGTCACCCGCTGATGGCAGGCCTGGCTGCGATCCGTCAGGCGGGTGGAGCCGTGCGCACGATCCTGCTCGCCCCGCTCGTCCTGGACGATGTCGCGCAACTCATCGTCGAGTCGCTGAATTGCTCGGTGGCAGATGCCCAACCATTGGCGCAACTGGTGCTGGAAAAGACGGGTGGCAACCCCTTCTTCACCCGCCAGTTCCTGACGACGTTGGCTGAAGAGGGTCTGCTGCACTTCGATGCCGAGCACGGGTCGTGGGTGTGGAGCCTGTCCCGTGTCCGTGCCAAGCGGTATACGGACAACGTGGTGGACTTGATCGCCGGCAAGCTGGCTCGCTTGTCTCAGGACACGCGCGACGCTCTGATGACATTTGCATGCCTCGGCAATGCCGCGGATGTGCGCACGCTGAGCCTCGTCCTCGAACAACCCGCAGACGCAGTGCTTGCCTCACTTCGAGAGGCCCTGCGGGTCGGCCTGCTGTTTCGCGACGATCAGACCTGCGCCTTCGTCCACGACCGAGTCCAGGAAGCGGTGTATTCGACGATTCCCGAGGCCTCGCGGCCCGCAGAGCACCTGCGGATCGGCCGCATCCTCGCATCGAGTCTTTCGCCGCAGGCCCTCTCGGAAAGAGTCTTCGATGTGGTCACCCAGTTCAACCGCGCGGGCGGCCTGATCGGATCGCGGGAGGAGCGGGAGCGAGTTGCCGAACTGAACCTTCTCGCCGGTCAACGCGCAAAGGCCGCGGCCGCCCATGTATCGGCCCTGACCTATCTCACCGCCGGTGCATCCCTGTTGGCCGATGACCGCTGGGAGCATCGGCGTGACCTCACTTTTCAAATGGAGCTGAACCGGGCCGAATGCGAGTTCCTGACCGGTGAGCTGGTTGCTGCGGAGCATCGCCTGACGATGCTCTCGGCGCAAGCCGCCACGACAGCGGAGCGGGCCACCGTGGCGTGCCTGCGTGTGGACCTGTACACGACGCTCGATCGAAACGATCGCGCGGTGGAGGTCGGTCTCGAATGCTTGCGCGACTTGGGAATTGACTGGTCGCCGCACCCGGCGGAGGTTGAGCTGCGCGACGAATACGAGCGGATATGGGCGCAGCTCGGCGATCGCAGGATCGAGGATCTCGTCGATCTGCCGAGGATGACCGACCCGGCATCGTTGGCAACGCTCGACGTTCTGACCAAGATCATTCCGGCTGCGTACTTCGCCGATGCCAATCTGCCTCACCTGGTCATCTGCCGGGTCGTCAATCTCAGCCTGGCGTTCGGCAACACCGACAGCTCCTGCTTTGCCTACGCGACGCTTGGCATTGTCGCGGTCGCGCAGTTCGGCAACTACGAGGCCGCATTTCGATTTGGGCAGCTTGGCTGCGACCTGGTTGAACAGCACGGATTGAAGCGCTTCGAGGCGGAGGTGCTTCTCAGCTTTGCCACGTTTGTCATCCCCTGGACTCGACACTTGAGGATCAGTCACGACCTGCTGCACCGCGCATTCAAAGCTGCCAACCAGAACGGCAACCTCACCTTTGCCGCATACAGTTGCATCAACATCGTCACGAACCTCCTGGGTTCTGGGCACCCGCTCGGTGAAACTCAACGCGAAGCCGAGGACGGGTTGGCGTTCGCGCGGAGAGCGCGATTCAGCAGCGTCGTGGACGAGATTTCCGCGCAACTCGCGCTGATCCGATCACTTCGCGGGCTGACCGCTGAGTTCGGAACGCTTGAAGATGCGAAGGTCGACGACGAGCTCGCCCATGAGCCGGCGACTGTCCAGTTCTTCTACTGGAACTGCAGGTTGCAGGGCCATTTTTTGGCGGGTCGTTACGCCGAAGCCCTCATTGCCGCGTCACGGAGCCAGCCGTTGCTGTGGTCGGTCCCAGCCAATTTTGAAATGGTCGTTCACCACTTCTTCGCAGCGCTTTCCCGCGCGGCGTATTGCGACTCTGTCGACGCCGCTCAGCGCGATGCGTATCTGCAAGCACTGGCCGACCATCATCGACAGCTCAAGACCTGGGCGGCCAACTGCCCCGACAACCTCGAGGATCGCGTCGCGCTGGTCGGCGCCGAAATCGCGCGGCTCGAGGACCGGGTGATCGAGGCTGAACACTTGTACGAGCAAGCCATACAGTCATCACGCCAGCACGGCTCTGCGCACAACGAGGGCCTTGCCCACGAGCTCGCGGCGCGGTTTTATCTGGCGCGCAGGCTCTCCACCTCGGGCAACGCTCATCTTGAGCAGGCGCGTTCCTGCTACGAGCAATGGGGCGCCGCGGGCAAGGTCCGGCAGCTCGAGGCGCTGCATCCGCTGTTGCGGGCCACCTCGCGGCGAGGTGGAGCCGCCGGGGCGACGGGCGCGGCGCAGCTGGACCTGATTTCTCTCGCCAAGGCCTCCCAGGCCATCTCCGGCGGCATCGTGCTCGACGAACTCATCGACGCACTCATGCGTGTCGTGCTCGAGAACGCCGGCGCGCAGACCGCACATCTGCTGCTCGTCCGCGGAGAAGGCCTGATCCTGGCGGCCGAAGCCGGCGTGCAGAAGGACACTCTGCAGATCAAGCTTCACCACGACGAATCGGCTGCTGCCGTCCTGCTGCCCGAAGCGATCCTCAACTATGTAAAGCGTGCCAAGGAGCCGATCCTGCTGCCGGATGCGGCCGAGCAAAACCCGTTCTCCGCCGACCCTTACTTCGTCCGCGACGCTCCGAAGTCGCTGCTGTGCCTGCCGATCCTGCGCCAGTCCTCCATGGTCGGTCTCTTGTACCTGGAGAACCGTCTCGTCTCTCATGCCTTCACCCCGCAGCGCCTCACGGTGCTGGAACTGCTGGCGTCACAGGCTGCGATATCGCTCGACAATGCGCGGCTCTATGCCGACCTGGAGCAGGAGAACCAGGAGCGCAGGCGAGCGGAGGAAACATTGCGAGAGCGAGAGTCGCGCATCCGGCGGCTTGTCGATTCCAACATCATCGGCATCGTCTTCTGGGACATGAAGGGCGGCATCTCGGAGGCCAACGAGGCATTCCTGCGGATGACCGGCTATACGCAGAGTGATCTGGAAAGTGGCAGGGTTCGATGGACCGACCTCACGCCGCCGGAATACGCAGCCCTGGATGCCGCGAAGAGCGAGGAGATTCGACGGACCAGCACCTGCGCGCCCTACGAGAAGGAGTTCATTCGGCCGGATGGCAGCCGCATGCCGATATTGTTGGGTGCTGCGCTGTTGGAGGGCTCTCGCGAAAGCGGCATTGCCTTCGTGCTCGATCTGAGTGAGCGCAAGCAAGCCGAGGCCGATCGCGAGGCGCGTCGAGCGGCAGAGGCCGCCAATGTCGCCAAGAGTGAGTTCCTCGCCAACATGAGCCACGAACTGCGCACGCCGCTCAACGGCATTCTCGGCTTCGCGCAGATCCTGCTTTATCAGAATACGCTTGGCGAGCGCGATCAGCGCGCGGTGAACGTGATCAAGCGAAGCGGAGAGCACCTGCTGAGCCTGATCAACGACATCCTTGACTTCGCAAGCATCGAAGCAGGAAAGCGCGAACTCGTCCCGACGGATGTCAATCTCCCAGAGCTTCTGGGTTCGACCGCCGAGCTTGTGAGCGAACATGTCGGGCGCAAGCGATTGACGTTCAGTCTGGAGACGAGTCCTGATCTGCCCGTCACGGTTCGCGTCGACGCGAAACAGTTGCGTCAGGTCCTGCTCAATCTTCTGTCCAACGCCGTGAAGTTCACTGATCACGGGGCGGTGGCTCTGCGGGTGCGGTTCACGACGCCGTGCCGATTTCACTTCGAGGTGCAGGATTCCGGGATCGGCATTCCGCTCGAGCAACAGGAAGCCGTCTTCGAGCCATTCGTGCAGGTAGGCGAATCGCGACGCCGCAGCGGCGGTACCGGTCTGGGCCTTGCGATCAGCCGACAACTCGTGCGTCGCATGGGTGGTGAGATCGAACTGCGCAGTCGCACCGGTGAAGGCAGCACCTTCGCCTTCGACCTGAATCTGGACGTTGTCGATTCGCCTGTCCAACAACCCGACGTCCCGCGCTTGGTGACGGGCTATGAGGGTTCAAGACGGAAAATCCTCGTCGTCGACGACGTCAGCGACAACAGAGCGATGCTGCTGGCTGCCCTGACACCGCTGGGATTCGAAGTCGGCGAGGCAGCCAGTGGGGACGAGTGCATCGACATGGCCAGGCGTTTCACTCCCGACTTGATCTTGATGGATCTGATGATGCCGGGGATGAGCGGGGTCCAGGCAATTCATCTGCTGCGGCAGCAATCCCCGCATGCCGCCATGCCCGTGATCATGGTCTCGGCAAGTACTTCGGCCGGCGATGAGCAGAAGTGCATTGGCGCAGGCGCGAATGCCTTCATGCCGAAGCCGATTGACCTCCACCAGTTGCTGGGGCATATCGGGGCGTTGCTGAAGATCTCTTGGAGTCGGGCATCGAGCCGCGCTTAGGGCCTGTTTCCTAACAGGCCCCAGTGTCCCGCAGGGCCAACTCGGACTGGATGCACAGCTGATCGACCCAGCCGTCCAGGCTTTGCACCTCACCCAAGCGCTGGCGGAAGTATCGCGCCCCCCACACAGCAAGTGCGATGGCAGCTACCTGGGCACGCTCGGGACGCGGCCCATCCCAGCTCTCGAACAGCGCCAACCAGCGCCGCTCCAGCTTCGCAAAGAAGCGCGTGTAGTCGCCGCGTCGCGCGAGCGAAGACTCCAGTTGGAGCATCTGATCGTCGCAGTAGCCGATGGCCTGGTAGTCACAGCATGCGCCTATGAAGCGGTGCAGTCGCTCCCTCCAGCCGCCTTCGGCGCGCGCGAGTTCTGCGTCTAGTCTTGCAAGCGCCGTGTCGGCGAGGTGGCGCGCATAAGCGATGAGCAGCGCGTCAACGTTGGGAAAGTACTCGTACAACGTTCCGATGGCGAAGCCCGACTCGAGCGCCACGTTGCGCATCGTCGCCGCGGCCGGGCCGTCTCGTGACCAAATCCGAACAAGCGCGTCGAAGATGGCCAAGACCGTGAAGCGAGATCGTCGCTGCCGCGGTCGCTTGCGGGGCTGTGCTGGCGCGCTGTCGGGCGCTGCGACCCCGGCGACCAAATCCGAGCGCCTCCTCTGCCTGCCTTCGCTATGCTTGGTCACAACGGCGATCCTTCATATTTCTTGTCCGCAAGGCTTGTCACTGAATCAACGAGCACCGGGTGCGAGAGATTGTCGGCGACTGAACAGCTCCGGTGCGCGCAGGTCGCGTTCGTCGCGCGACAGCCTGCCCAAGACCCCGGTGGGCAAGCTGTCGAACAAGGATCTGGTCGAGCAGGAACGGGAGGCGAGTGCCGCCGCGCGGTCCTGAAGAACAGCACACACGAGGAGACGAGCGATGGAACACCTGACCGGCATGGACGCGACCTTTCTGCATCTGGAAACACCGGAGATGCCGATGCACGTCGGCAGCCTGATGCTGCTGGACCTGCCACCAGACTATGAAGGCGACTTCTACGAGAACGTGAAAGCCCATTTCGGGCGCCGCCTGCATCTGGCCAAGGTGTTCCAGCGCAAGCTGGCGCTGATGCCTTTCGAGCTGACCAATCCCGTTTGGGTGGACGATGAGGACGTGGATCTGGATCACCACATCCGCCACGTGATGCTGCCCCGGCCGGGCACGCACGAGCAGCTCGAGAAGATGGTCGGCCGTCTGCACTCGCCGCTGCTGGACCGCAGCCGCCCGCTGTGGGAAGTGGTGGTCATCTCCGGTCTGGCTTCGGGCCAGGCCGCCGTGTACTCGAAGGTGCACCATGCAGCCATCGATGGCCAGGCCGGCGTTGCGCTGGCCAAGGCGGTGCTGGACTTGAGCCCTGAGCCACGCAAGGTGAAGCCGCCACGGCCGCGGCGCCTGACGCACCGCTACCAGCTCGGCGTGGCGGAGCTGGCTGCTGCGGCGGCCGGCAACCTTGTCCAGCAGTACATCAAGCTCGCGCGCAGTCTGCCCGGCATGCTCGGAGCGGTGCGCAACGTGCTGATGCCGCTCGACGAGGCCACCGGCCGGCGCCGGCTCAAGCGCCCTGGCAAGCTGCCGCTGGCGCCGCGCACGCCGCTGAACGTGTCCATCACCAACGCCCGGGCCTTCGCGATGCGCTCGGTGCCGCTGGAGCATCTGAAGCAGATCGCCAGGACCGGCGGCTTCAGCCTGAACGACGTCGTCATGGCAGTCTGCGCAGGGGCCCTCAAACGCTACCTCGCCGACTACGAGGCGCTGCCCAAGAAGCCATTGGTGGCGGCGGTGCCGGTGTCGCTTCGCGAGCAAGGCAATGCCGACATGAACAACCAGGTGTCGTTCATGACCGTGAGCCTGGCGACCGACCGTGACGACCCGCTCGAGCGTTTGAAGGGCATCCGCGAGTCGGCGGACGCCGGCAAGCAAGTCAGCGGCCGCATCAAGGGCGCGCTGCCGATGGACTTCCCGTCGTTCGGCGTGCCGTGGCTCATGACGGGGCTGGTCTCGCTCTATGGCCGCTCGGGCTTGGCGAACCGCCTACCTCAGCCGGGGAACCTGGTGATTTCGAACGTGCCTGGTCCGCAGATGCCGCTGTACCTGGCGGGTGCGGCCATCCGCAGCTATGCGCCGGTCTCGATCCCCGCGCACGGCATGGCGCTCAATGTCACGGTCCAGAGTTACAACGGCAGCATGGAGTTCGGCCTGATCGCCTGCCGACGCGCCGTGCCCGACGTGGCCGATCTCGCCGACTACATGATGCGTGAGATCGAGGTGCTGGCGCGCGCGACCGCCCATGCGGCGGCGCAGGCCGCCGAGGCCGCCTCAACGCCCGCCGCCGAGAGTTCGGCTCCGAACCGTCGCCGCGCCAAGGTCGCACTGAAGCTGTTGCCAAAGCAGGCACCTGACGCGGGCGAGCCGCCCAGGCGCGCGAGCGCACGCGGCCGGCGCCAGGCGGCTGCCGCATGACGTCGACGGACACGACCATCGGCCCACCCGGTGTCGCGCGACTGGCCGCTGAGTGGCGTGCACCCCTTGAAGCCTGGTTGGGCCTGATGGCCTGGCCCTGGCTGCGGCGCTCGCCGCGTGGCGACGGTCATGCAGTGCTGGTGCTCCCGGGCCTGGGCGGCAGCGACCTTTCCACGCTGCTGCTTCGGCGTTTTCTGAAGGCACAAGGCTGGCAGGCGCACGGTTGGGAGCTGGGCCGCAACCTGGGCCCGCGCCAGGGCCTGTTCCAGTCATTGGCGCAGCGTCTGACCGAACTGCACACCGTCAGTCAGCGTCGGGTCAGCCTGGTCGGCTGGAGCCTGGGCGGCGTCTTCGCACGCGAACTGGCCAAGCAGCATCCGGCTGCGGTTCGTCAGGTCGTCACGCTGGGCAGTCCCTTGCCGCAACACCGCCGGGCGACGAACGTTCGTCGCCTCTACGAATGCCTGGCCGGAGATCGGGCTTATCCGCCGGAGCTGATGGCGCGGCTGAGCGAGCCCTTGCCGGCGCAGGTGCCGTGCACATCCATCTACAGCCGCAGCGATGGCATCGTGCACTGGCGTGCCAGCCTGCCGCCCGCGTCCGAACGGACCGAGAACATTTGTGTGCCAGCCAGCCACAGCGGCATGGGGTTCAGCCCGCTGGCCCTGCGCGTTCTGGCGGACCGCCTGGCCCAACCTGAGGATGACTGACAGCCTTACCGCAGCTGATGCCGAACATGTCCGAAGCTCAAACCCATTTCAGAACCTGCAACATCTGCGAGGCCATGTGCGGCCTCGAGATCAGCCATCGGGGAGGCACCATCGCGTCGATCAAGCCCGACCGGCAGGACCCGTTCAGTCGCGGCCACATCTGTCCCAAGGCCGTCGCGCTGCAGGATTTCCACGCCGATCCGGATCGCATCCGCACGCCGCTGCGCAAGACGAGCAGCGGCTGGCGCGAGATCAGCTGGGACGAGGCCTATGCCGAGATCGGTCAGCGGGTGCGCGCCATCCAGCAGGCGCACGGGGCGGACAGCGTGGGCGTCTACCTGGGAAATCCGAACGCGCACAACCTGGGCAGCGCCGTCTTCCTGCCGCAGTTCCAGAAGGCACTGGGCAGCAGGAACCGCTACAGCTCGGCCTCGGCCGATCAACTGCCGCACCACGTCGCCGCGAACTACATGTTCGGCGCGAGCATGGCGATCTCGGTGCCCGACATCGACCGCACGGACTTCATGCTGATCATCGGTGGCAATCCCGTCGTCTCCAACGGCAGCATGATGAGCGGCGCGGGCATGCCCGGACGCATCAAAGCCATCCAGAAGCGCGGCGGCCAGGTCGTGGTGGTTGACCCGCGCCGCACCGAAACGGCCAAGATCGCCAGTGAGCACCTCGCCATCCGTCCGGAGGCCGATGCGTTGCTGCTCTTCGCGCTGATCCGCACCGTGATTGAGGAAGGTCTGGTGGACCTCGGTCATCTGGACGGGATGATCGACGGCTACGAGCAGATCGTGGCCGCCAGCGCGGACTTCAGGCCGGAGCAAGTCTGCGACGCCGTCGACATTCCCGCAGACCGCATCCGCCGCCTGGCGCGCGAATTCGCCGCGGCGCCGTCGGCCGTGTGCTACAGCCGCATGGGTGCCTCGACACAGTCCTTCGGCGGGCTGTGCCAATGGCTCACCGTCGTGCTGAACGTCGTCACCGGCAATTTCGACCGCGAAGGCGGCGCGATGTTTCCGCAACCCGCCTTCGATCTGCTCGCTCGAGTCCAGCGCAACGACCCGGCCGCGCGTCTACCGGCGCGGTCGCGCGTGCGTCAGTTGCCGTACTTCAGCGGCGAGTTTCCTGTCGCCACCATGGCCGATGAGATCCTGACCGAAGGTGAAGGGCAGATCCGGGCCATGTTCACGATCGCCGGCAACCCGGTGCTGTCTGCGCCGAACGGGGACCGTCTCGACACGGCCTTCGCGCAACTGGACTTCATGGTGTCGGTGGACATCTACCTGAACGAGACCACCCGCCACGCCGACATCATCCTGCCGGCCACGACCGGTCTCGAGATCGCCCAGTTCGACGTGTTCTTCAACAGCTTCGCGGTACGCAACACGGCGAAGTACTCGCCGCCGCTGTTCGAGGCACAGGGCGACCAGCGCCCCGACTGGCAGATCCTCAAAGGCCTGATCGCCTGCCTGACCGGTGCGGCCGACGACGGCAGCACGCCCGAGACGCTGCTCGACGCCGCGCTGCGCTCCGGCCCGTACAAGGACCAGGGGCTGTGCCTGCAGACGCTGCGGGAGCACCCGCACGGCCTCGATCTCGGTCCGCTCAGACCGTGTGCGCACGAACGCGTCAGAACCCTCAACGGACACATCCAGCTTGCACCCGGCATCTTCCTGGGCGACCTGCCGCGCCTGAGCGCCACGCTCGCGGCCGATGCCGGCGAACGCGCGCACTACCCCTTCAAGCTGATCGGCCGGCGCCTGGTGTGGAACCACAACACCTGGACGCACAACTCGCGACGGCTGCTCAAAGGCGCAGGCCCGATCACCGTGCAGATGCACTCCGGTGACGCTCGCCATCTTGGCGTCAGCACCGGAGATGTCGTCACCGTGCGCTCCAGCACCGGGCAGGTGGACATCGAGCTCGAGATCGATGACGACATGTCGCCCGGTGTGGTCAGCATCCCGCAGGGCTGGGGGCACCATCGCCCCGACATCGGCATGCGCACGGCCGCCGGTCACCCGGGTGTGAGCATCAACAGCCTGACCGACGGCGGGCGCATCGACCCGCTCACCGGCAACGCCGCCTTCAACGGCACGCCGGTGGCCATCGGCGCAACGCGCCAGGTGGCCTGATCACCCGCGCTCTCGATCTCTCACTTCGCACGTCTACCAACCCATGGTCTTCATCGCTCCGCTGTTGCCGTTCGTCGGCGCCTCCATGTTGTTCTTCTTCTTGCCGGACATGGCCCAGATCGGCTGGATCAATGGCGTGGGGCAGTTGTTGCTGTTCGCGCTGGTGGTCTGCATCCCCGCCTGGAGGACCGGTCGCCTGTCCTACGTGGACATCGGCTGGCCGCTGGGCCTGGCGCTCATCGGCCTGGTGACCCTGGGCTTCGCGCAGGGCGTGGGCTGGCGCCGCGCGGTCGTCGGCCTGGCCTATCTGTTCATGGGCCTGCGCATGGGCATCGGCGCGCTGAAGATGTGGCGTGCAGGGCACCTCAAGAAGGAGTTCCCGCGCTACCAGTACCAGCGCCTGCGCTGGGAACGCAAGGGCATCACCAACACCCGGCTGATGATCCAGGTGGAGGCGCTGGTGCAGGGCTTCGCCAACATCTCCTTCCTGGCGTTCCCGGCCTTCGTCATCGCCACCAATCGAAGCGAGCAAGTCCATCCGCTCGAAGTCGCCGGGCTGCTGCTGTGGGTGGCCGCGTTCGCGATGGAAAGCGTGGCCGACGCACAGAAGCTGGCGTTCCTGCGCGAGATGAAGCGACAGAACCAGACGCGCAGGGTCTGCAATGTGGGCTTGTGGCGCTACAGCCGCCACCCCAACTACTTCGCCGAATGGATGGTCTGGAACGCGCTTGTTCTGGCGGCCATTCCGGCCTGGCTGGACCATCACGGCCGCAGCCCGCTGGCGGCCTGGGTGCTGCTGGGCATTGGCATCCTGTACGTGTCGCGCGTCATGTTCACGACGCTGGTGCACTACACCGGCGCCAAGCCCGCCGAGCACTATTCGGTGCAAAAGCGCCCGGACTACCTGGCCTATCAGCGGGCCACCAACATGTTCTTTCCTGGCCCCGCGCGGGCTACTCCGTCCACGCCGCCTGCGACCCTTGAGCCATGAGCGACTTCCACGAAGAAGAGGTCCTGACCGTCCACCACTGGACCGACCGGCTGTTCTCCTTGCCGAAGCCCATCACGCTCGCATGGCCCGTGCCGGCGTGTCCGGGGTGATGCCGGTCGACGCCGAGCCGCGAGTCTTGCGAGCGCTCGGGCTCTCGCTGCCGAACAATTCGAACACCACGCCGCGGAGCCAGCGATTGGCCGGTGAACGGTGGTACTTGGCGTGCCAGAAGACGTTGATGGCCACGTCGGGGAGCTTGGCCGGATGTGGAACCTCCACGAGGCCGAAGGGTTCGACGAGTCGATCGGCGAGTCGCTTCGGCACGGTGGCGATCAGGTCGGAGCCGCGCAGGATGTGCCCCACGCTGACGTAGTGGGGCACCGTCAAACGCACGATGCGCTCCACGCCGCTGCGCAGCAGCAGTTCGTCGACCTTGCCGTGGCCGGTGCCGGCCGAGATCACGACCAGATGCTCGGCAGTCGAGAACTCCGCCAACGACATTTTTCGCTTGTCGAGGCGATGGCCTTGCCGCATCAGACAGACGTAGCTCTGGCTGAACAAGCGACGCTGGAAGAACCCGGCCTTGAGTTGCGGCAGCAGGCCGATCGCCAGGTCGACCTTGCCGGACTCGAGTTCGTCGCGCAGGTTGATGGCGGCATTGCGCATCGTGCTCAGGGTCACGCCAGGCGCCTCACGTCGCAGTCGCTCGATCAGGGCCGGCAGGAAGTAGATCTCGCCGATGTCCGTCATGCCGATCGTGAAAGCGCGCTTCGCGGTGGACGGCTCGAACGTGGTCCGCTGGTTGACGCCGCTGTGGATCATCGCGAGTGCATAGCTCACCGATTCCGCGAGCTGATCGGCGAACGGTGTCGGCTCCATGCCCTTCGGGGTTCGCAGGAACAGGTCGTCGCCGAAGATTTTGCGCAGCTTCGCAAGAGAATTGCTCACCGCGGGCTGCGAGATGCCCAGGTTGTCGGCCACCTTCGAGACCCGCCGCTCGATGAGCAGCTGGTTGAAGACGACCAGCAGGTTCAGGTCGAGCTGGTGAAGTTCCATGGTGTCTCCTCGGCGTCTTCTTCATCACTGTCAGTGATACGGTTTATATCCTGAATCCCATTGGCTGATCTGGATTCGGTCGCGATCATTGCGCCATGGAAGTGCTGATCCAACCGCTGCAGAGAGTCATCGACGTCGAGCCGGGCGCGAACCTGCTCGACGCGCTGCGCAACGCGCAGGTGCCGATGTCGTACAGCTGCATGGCGGGTCGATGCGGCACCTGCCGATGCCGCGTGGTCGAGGGTGACGTGCTCGACTCGGGCGGCGCGCAGCAGAACCCGCTGGACAGCCGCGACTCCTATGTGCTGGCCTGCCAGACCTTCCTGACCGAGCCGTGCACGATAGAAATCCCCGAGCCCGACGAGATCGTCGTGCATCCGGCGCGCATCATCAAGGCGACGGTGCAGGCGGTCGAGACGCTGACTCACGACATCAAGCGGGTGGTGTTGAAGCCGGCCAAGCCGCTCGAGTTCTCGCCCGGCCAGTACGCGCAACTGCAGTTCACGCCGGAGCACATCCGGCCCTACTCGATGGCCGGCCTGACGGACGACGCGAGCCTGGAGTTCCACGTTCGCGTGGTGCCCGGCGGGCGTGTCTCGGGCTACATCGCCAACGAACTGAAGGTCGGCGACGCGGTGCGCGTCAGCGGGCCGCTGGGCAGTGCGTACTTGCGCACCCAGCACGACGGCCCGGTCCTGTGCGTTGCGGGAGGCACCGGCTTGGCACCGATTCTGTCGATCCTGCGCGGCGCTATCGCGCAAGGCATGCCCAACCCGGTCCACTTCTACTTCGGCGTGCGCTCGCCGCGCGATGTCTACGGGCTGGACTGGCTGGCGGAGATCGAACGCAGGCACCCGGCGTTCAAGCTCCACGTCGTCGTCACCTCCGGTGGCGACCCTCGCGAGCAGCGCTGCGGCCTGGTGACCGAGATGATCGAACAGGACCTGGGCAGTCTCGAGGGCTGGCGCGCCTACCTGTGCGGATCGCCGCCCATGGTCGAAGCGGCCACCGTTCTCGCTCGCCAGAAAGGCATCGATCCCGCGCGGATCTATGCCGACGCCTTCTACACCCAACCGAACTGATGGAGCGCGCCATGCACGCCGCAAAGCTTCCCCCCAGCGCACTGCGCGAGCGCGCTACTGCTCGTTCCGATTACTACGATCGCATCGGCGCCCAGAACATGACGCCGCTGTGGGAAGTGCTGCATGCGCTGGTGCCGACCCAGCCGCAGTCGCACGCACAGGCGGCCATCTGGCGCTACACCGAGCTGCGCGAGCAGGTGCTCGAAGCGGGCCGCCTGATCAGTGCCGAGGAAGCCGAACGCCGCGTGCTGATCCTCGAGAACCCGGGCCTGCGCGGGCAGTCGTGCATCACGCAGACGCTGTATGCCGGCCTGCAACTCATCCTGCCCGGCGAGGTGGCGCCCGCCCACCGCCACACGCAGTCGGCGCTGCGCCTGGTGCTCGACGGCGAAGGGGCCTACACGGCGGTCGATGGCGAACGCACGACGATGCGCCGCGGCGACTTCATCATCACGCCGGCGTGGACCTGGCACGACCACGGCAACCTCGGCGACCGGCCCGTCGTGTGGCTCGACGGGCTGGACATCCCGATCGTGCGCTTCCTCGACGCAGGCTTCTCCGAGAAGAGCGTGCAGTCGTCGCAGCAGCCGCTGCGACCCGAGGGCGACGCGCTCGCGCGCTACGGCGCGAACATGGTGCCCATCGACTACGCGCCCAAGCCAGCCGACCCGACGCGGGTGTTCGTCTACCCGTTCGAGCGCACCCGCGCCTCGCTGCAGGCGATCGCGCAACACGGCACGCCGGACGCGCACCACGGCTTCAAGCTGCGCTACGTGAACCCCGCCACCGGCGCGTCGCCGATGCCGACGATAGCTGCGTTCGCGCAGTGGCTGCCGGCCGGCTTCGAAACGAAGCCGCTGCGTTCGACCGACGGCACCGTGGTCGTATGCCTCGAAGGCAGCGGCGAGGCGAAGGTCGGCAACAAGACCTGGCGCTTCCACGAGAACGATGTGGTCGTCGTGCCGTCGTGGCACGCCCTGCAACTGCGCGCCGATCGTGACGCCGTCATGTTCAGCTTCTCCGACCGCCCGGTGCAGCAAGCGCTGGGACTGTGGCGCGAGCAGCGCCTGTGACTTTCCCGATCTGAAGGACCTTATGAAACTCGCCATCGAGACCCCGCCGCTGCACACGCTGACCGTCGCCGGACGCGACGAGCGCTTTCCGGTCAACCGCGTCTTTTGCGTCGGCCGCAATTACGCCGCCCACGCCCGCGAGATGGGCAAGGACCCGGACCGCGAGCCGCCGTTCTTCTTCATGAAGCCGGCCAACGCCGTCGTGGATGCGACCAACCCCACCAGCGTGCCCTACCCGCCGAAGACCAAGAACTACCACCACGAAATCGAACTGGTGGTGGCGATCGGCAAGGGCGGACGCGACATCGGCATCGCATCGGCGCTTGCGCATGTCTACGGCTATGCGGTCGGGCTGGACATGACCCGCCGCGACCTGCAGCTCGAAGCGCGCGACAAGGGCCGGCCGTGGGAGTTCGGCAAGTCCTTCGCGCTGTCGGCGCCGGTCGGGCCGTTGCACCGCGCCGAGGACATCGGCCACCCGTCGGCGGCGGCGATCACGCTGACCGTCAACGGCCAGTCGCGCCAGTCGTCCGACATCGCCAAGCTGATCTGGTCGGTGTCCGAGTGCATCGCCTACCTGTCGGAGTACGAGACGCTGGAGCCGGGCGACATCATCATGACCGGCACCCCCGAGGGCGTGAACGCGGTCGTGGCCGGCGACACGATGCGCGGCGCGATCACCGGGCTGGGTGCGATCGAGGTTCAAGTCGACGCCTGATCGACGCAGGCCGGACTCAAGACAACAAAGGAGACAGCCATGAGCGAGACATCGACGGTCTTCCCGCGCGAAGCGCACTGGGAGAGCGACGGCACGTCGCGCATCCCGTTCCTGACCTACACCAGCGACGAGTTGTACAAGCGCGAGCTCGAGCGCTTCTTCTACAAAAACCACTGGTGCTACGTCGGGCTCGAGGCCGAGGTCCCGAACCCGGGCGACTTCAAGCGCACCGTGGTCGGCGAGCGCTCGGTCATCATGACCCGCGACGCCGAGGGCGGCATCAGCGTCGTCGAGAACGTCTGCGCACACCGCGGCATGCGCTTCTGCCGCGAGCGCCATGGCAACCGCAAGGAGTTCGTCTGCCCTTACCACCAGTGGAGCTACACGCTCAAGGGTGACCTGCAAGGCGTGCCGTTCCGTCGCGGCGTGAAGCAGGACGGCCAGGTGCACGGCGGCATGCCGGCCGACTTCAAGACCAGCGATCACGGCCTGACCAAGCTGAAGGTCGCGACGCGTGGCGGCGTCGTCTTCGCCTCGTTCGACCCCGACGTCGAGTCCCTTGAAGACTTCCTCGGCCCGACCATCCTCGGCTACTTCGATCGCCTGTTCAACGGCCGCAAGCTGAAGATCCTCGGCTACAACCGCCAGCGCATTCCGGGCAACTGGAAGCTGATGCAGGAGAACATCAAGGACCCGTACCACCCGGGCCTGCTGCACACCTGGTTCGTGACCTTCGGCCTCTGGCGCGCCGACAACAAGTCGCAGCTGCGCATGGACGAGAAGCACCGCCACGCGGCCATGATCTCGACGCGCGGCACGGCCGGCAAGTCGGACCAGGTGACCCAAGTGTCGAGCTTCAAGGAGAGCATGCAGCTCAACGACCCGAGCTTTCTCGACATCGTCCCTGAGCCCTGGTGGGGTGGCCCGACGGCGGTGATGACGACGATCTTCCCGAGCGTGATCCTGCAGCAGCAGGTCAACAGCGTCTCGACGCGCCACATCCAGCCGAACGGGCACGGCAGCTTCGACTTCGTCTGGACGCATTTCGGCTTCGAGGACGACAGCGACGAGATGACGCAGCGGCGCCTCCGCCAGGCCAACCTGTTCGGGCCGGCCGGCTTCGTCTCGGCCGACGACGGCGAGGTGATCGAGTTTTCGCAGCAGGCCTTCGAGTCCAAGCCTTTCCACCGCACGCTGGCCGAGCTCGGCGGGCGCGAGGTCGAAGACACCGAGCACATGGTCACCGAGACGCTGATACGCGGCATGTACCGCTACTGGCGCGATGTGATGGAGGCCGAGTGATGAGCACGAACATCAACTTTGAGGACTGGCTGGCGCTCACGCAGCTCTATGCCGACTACGCCAGCGCAGTCGACTCCGGCAACTGGGATCTCTGGCCCGAGTTCTTCACCGAGCAGTGCGTCTATCGGCTCCAGCCGCGCGAGAACCATGAACGCGGCTTCCCGCTCGCGACGCTGTCGTTCACGAGCAAGGGCATGCTCAAGGACCGCGTCTACGGCATCAAGGAGACGCTGTTCCACGACCCCTACTATCAGCGGCACATCGTCGGCGCGCCGGTCGTGCGCAGCATTGAGGCCGGCAGCTTCAAATGCGAGGCGAATTACGCCGTGTTCCGCACCAAGCTGTCAGAGACGTCGACCGTGTTCAACGTCGGCCGCTACATCGACACGGTCGCGCGCACACCCGACGGGCTCAAGTTCGCGTCGCGCGAGTGCATCTACGACAGCGAAATGATCCCGAACTCGATCATCTACCCGATCTGAGGCCATCGATGAGCAACACCAACTGGGTCGATGCGCTGTCGGCCGACGAGCTGCCCACCGACGACGTCATGGGCGTCGTCATCGCCGGCCGCGACATCGCGCTCTACACCGTCGGCGACGCGGTCTACGCCACCGACAACACCTGCACGCACGGCCAGGCGCGCCTGTGCGATGGCTTCCTCGACGGCCACGAGATCGAATGCCCGTTGCACCAGGGCAAGTTCGATGTGCGCGACGGCCGGCCGAGTTGCGCGCCCGTCACCGACGCGCTGCGCAGCTACCCGGTGAAGGTCGACGGGCGGCGCGTGTACCTGCAGATCGACTGAGCGCACGCCGCTCGCGTTCCGTCCTCGCCGCGTCGTTCGGGGCGCAGGGATGGCTTCGCCCACATCATTCTTAGGAGACAACGATGAACAGAAACACCCTTTGCGCCACGGCGCTGGCCGCCACGCTGGCGACATCGGCTCTTGCCGTTCAAGCGACGACGATCGGCTTCATGGCGCCGCTCTCGGGGCCCCAGGCGCTCGTCGGCCAGGACCAGGTCGACGGCTTCATGCTCGCGGTCGAGCAGCTCGGCGGCAAGCTGGGTGGCCAGGCCGCCACCATCCTGAAAGAGGACGACCAGCTCAAGCCCGAGGTGGGCCAGCAGATCGTGCGCAAGCTGATCGACAAGGACAAGGTCGACGCCATCGTCGGCCTGTCGTTCTCGAACGTGCTGATGGGCAGCCTGCCGCGGCTGGCCGAGTCGGGTGTGGTGGCGATCGCGACGAACGCCGGCCCGTCGCCGATCGCAGGCGCGCAGTGCAAGGCCAACATCTTCTCGATGGCCTGGCAGAACGACGGTGCCGCCGAGGCCATGGGCAAGTTCGCGCAAGACCGCGGCATCAAGCGCGTCTACCTGATGGCACCGAACTACCAGGCCGGCAAGGACATGCTGGCCGGCTTCAAGCGCTACTACAAGGGCGAGGTCGTCGACGAGGTCTACACCCAGGTCAACCAGCCCGACTACTCGGCCGAGATCGCGCAGCTCCAGTCGGCCAAGCCCGAGGCGGTGTTCGTCTTCTACCCGGGTGGCATGGGCATCAACTTCGTCAAGCAGATGAGCCAGGCCGGCCTGAGCGGCAAGCTGCCGCTGTACTCGGTGTTCACCGTCGACGGCAGCACGCTGCCGTCGCTCGGCGACACAGCCGCCGGGGCGATCGCCGCGGCGATGTACGACGCCTCGCTCGACACGCCGGAGAACCGCAAGTTCGTCGCTGCGTTCGAAGCCAAGTACAAGCGCACACCGAGCCTGTATGCGGCCGCGGGCTTTGATGCGGCCAACGTGCTCGACCTCGGCCTGCGCAAGGCGGGCGGCGACCCGAAGAAGCTGGCGGCCGGCGTGAAGGCGGCGGGCGGCGAGTTCAAGTCGGTGCGCGGTCCGTTCCAGTTCGGCAAGAACAACATGCCGGTGCAGAACTACTACGCGTTCGAGACCGTGCGCGCCGGCGGCAAGGTCGCGACCAAGCAGATCGGCACGCCGCTGGCTGCGCATGCCGACTCGTACGCGGCGCTGTGCAAGCTGCCTTGAGGACCGGGCCATGAGCGCCGCTCTGCTGTTCGTTCAGCTGCTCAACGGCTTGCAGTACGGCGTGCTGCTGTTCCTGCTCGCCGCCGGCCTGACGCTGGTGTTCGGGATCATGAGTTTCGTGAACCTGGCTCACGGCTCGCTGTACATGGTCGGTGCCTACGCCGCAGCCCTCACCTACGGAGCGGCCGGCTCGTTCCTGCTTGCGGTGCTCGCGGCGATGGGGGCGGCGCTGGTGGTGGGTTTGCTGCTGGAGGTCGCCATCGTCTCGCGCCTGTACCGGCGCGACCACCTCGACCATGTGCTCGCCACCTTCGGCCTCGTGATGTTCTTCAACGAGCTGGTCCGCTTGGTCTGGGGACCGCAGCCGCTCTTCGTGCAGGTGCCCGAGGTGCTCGCCGGCACCGTCCAGCTGTTCGGCTTCAACTACCCGTCCTACCGCTTCGCGGTCATCGCGGTGGGCCTGCTCGTCGCCGTCGGCTCGTACGGCCTGATCCACAAGACACGCGTCGGCATGCTGATCCGCGCCGGCGCGCAGAACCCGCAGCTCGTCGGCGCGCTGGGCGTCAACATCGGGCTGCTGAACGCGATGCTGTTCGGCGTCGGCGCGATGCTCGCGGGACTTGCGGGCGCGATGGCGGGGCCGCTGCTGTCGGTGCAGTCCGGCATGGGCGAACCGGTGCTCATCACGACCCTGGTCGTGATCGTGATCGGCGGCATCGGCTCTGTGAACGGCGCGCTGTACGCGGCGCTGATCGTGGGTGTCGTCGACACGCTTGGCCGCGTGCTGCTGCCGCTGCTGATGCGACAGGTGGCGGAGCGCTCGGTCGCCGATGCCGCCGGACCGGCGCTGGCTTCGATGCTCGTCTACCTGCTGATGGCCCTGGTGCTGGCGCTGCGTCCGCAAGGCCTGTTCCCGGCCCGGCGCGGCTGAAGGAGTCGACGATGTCTTCACGCTTGGCTTCTTCGGCGATCCTCCCCGTGTTGCTGCTGGCCGGCTTCGCTGCGGTGCCGTTCGCCGCGACCGCGTTGGATCAGCCGTTCTGGATCTCGTTCTTCGCGCGCATCCTGATCTACGCGATTGCCGCCTCGGCGCTGAACCTGGCGCTGGGCTACGGCGGACTGGTCAGTTTCGGTCACGCGCTGTTCATGGGGCTGGGGAGCTACGCGGTCGCGCTGCCGGCGTTTCATGGCATCGCCAACGGCTGGGTCCATCTGGGACTGTGCATCGTCGCGTGCGGGCTCGTGGCCTTTGCGGTCGGCGCGATCAGCCTGCGGACGTCGGGGATGGCGTTCATCATGATCACGCTCGCGTTCGCCCAGATGGGCTATTTCGCGCTCGTCAGCCTGAAGCAGTACGGGGGCGACGACGGCTTGCCGGTCGCGGCGACGAGCAGGTTCGGCGGCTTCGACCTCGGTTCGACGCTGCCGCTCTATGCCACCGCACTGGTCGTGCTGGCGCTCGTCACCTGGTGGATGGCCAAGCTGCGCGTCGCGCCCTTCGGCATGGCACTGCGCGGCGCCCGCCAGAACGCGCGCCGCATCAACGCGATCGGCCTGGAGGCGCGACGGCTTCAGCTCGTGGCCTTCGTCATCTCCGGGGCGATCTGCGGTGTGTCAGGGATGCTGCTCGCGAACCTGAATGCGTTCGCGTCGCCGAGTTCGCTGGCCTGGACGGTGTCGGGTGAACTGATCGTGATGGTGGTGCTCGGCGGCATCGGCACCGTGGCCGGGCCCATCGTCGGCGCACTCGTGTTCCTGGGACTCGAAGAGGTCCTGAAGGGATGGACCGAGCACTGGATGGTCATCTTCGGACCGCTGATCGTCCTGATGGCCCTGGTCGGCCGGCGGGGCATCGTCGGTTTGATCGACCTGTGGCCCAAGGCGGCGCGGCCTGCAACCCCTGTCCCCGTCTCCGAAGGAGGTGTCTGATGGCCTCGCTGCGGACCGAAGGACTGGTCAAGCGCTACGGTGCGCTGCTGGTGACGGACCATGTGTCGCTCGACATCCGGGTGGGCGAGCTGCATGCCGTGATCGGGCCGAACGGTGCCGGCAAGACGACGCTGATCAACCAGCTCAGCGGCGAGCTGCCGGCCGACGAGGGCCGGATCGTGTTCGGCGGGCAGGACATCAGTGGGCTGCCGGTGCACCAGCGCGCGCGAGCGGGACTGTTGCGCTCTTACCAGATCACGTCCATCTTCGAGGAGTTCACCGTCGTCGAGAACGCGACGCTTGCGGCCATGGCTGCGAAGCGGCACGCCTGGCGCTTCTGGACGCCGATGCGGGATGATCCGGTGGCGCGCGATGCTGCCGAGGCCGCCGTGAGCGCGGCGGGGCTCACGTCGCACAGCGACACGCTGGCCGGGGAACTGGCCTACGGACAGCGCCGCCAGCTCGAATTGGCGATGGCGTTGGCCGCCCAGCCGAAGTTCCTGCTGCTCGACGAACCCATGGCCGGCATGAGCGTGCAGGAGTCGGCGGCGGTGACCGAATTGCTTCGAGGGCTCAAAGGGCGCTACACGATCCTGCTGGTCGAACACGACATGGACGCGGTGTTCGCGCTCGCCGACCGCATCAGCGTGCTCGTGTATGGCAGTGTGATGTTCACCGGGACCCCCGACGAGATCCGCGAGCACCCCGAGGTGCGCGCGGTCTACCTCGGAGACGAGACGGTCTGACAACGAGGCAACCAGATGGACCATTCCTACCTCTCGGTGCGCGGCCTGCAGGCCGGCTATGGCCGCGCCCAGGTGCTCTTCGACATCTCCTTCGACGTTCGGCCCGGGGAGGTCGTCACGCTCCTGGGCCGCAACGGCATGGGGCGGTCGACGACGATCAAGTGCCTGTTCGGCATGCTCTCCAGCAGTGCCGGCGAGATCGAGGTCGGCGGGCTGCGCACCGTCGGACTGCCGGCACATCGGATCGCGCGCCAGGGCCTGGCGCTGGTGCCCGAAGGCCGACAGATTTTCACCGAGTTGACGGTCGAGGAGAACCTGGTCGCAACGGCGCGCGATGATGGCAAGGGCGCCAGCGGTCGCGCTTGGACGCTGGCCCGCGTCTACGAGTTCTTCCCACGGCTGCGCGAGCGGCGCAGCAACCTCGGCTGGCAATTGTCGGGTGGCGAGCAGCAAATGCTCGCGATCGGCCGCGCGCTGATGACGAACCCGAAGCTCCTCGTGCTCGACGAAGCGACCGAAGGCCTCGCACCCGTGATTCGCGACGAGATCTGGCGCACGCTCGCCGAACTCAAGCGCGAGGGCCTGGCGCAGATCGTGATCGACAAGAACGTCGCTCGCTTGCTGCCGCTGGCCGACCGGCACTACGTGCTCGAGAAGGGGCGGGTCGTGTGGCAAGGCGACTCGCAGAGCTTGCGTGGCAGGCCGGAAATCGTTCAACAATATCTTGGAGTATGAGTCGATGAAACTCTATGGGTTCTTCCGCAGCGGTACATCCCATCGCCTGCGCATCGCGCTGAACTTCAAGGGCTTGACCTACGAGCAGACGGCGATCGATCTGCGCAAGGAGGAGCACCTCGGCGCAGCCTACCGGGCTGTCAACCCGCAGCAGCTGGTGCCCGCGCTGGAGGTGGAGGGGGAGGTAATGGTCCAGTCGCCGGCCATCATCGAGTGGCTGGAGGAGCGGTATCCGCATCCGTCGCTGCTTCCCGCGCAACCCCGTGAACGGGCCACCGTTCGAGCGATGGCGGCCGTGATCGGCTGCGACATCCATCCCGTCAACAACCGCCGCATCCTGGAAGCGCTCCGGCATCGGTTCGACGCCAACGAGATTGCGGTCAACGACTGGTGCGCGACTTGGATAGGGGCGGGATTCGACGCCTTCGAGGCCATGGTCAACGCGCATGGGCTCAAGGGGCCGTTCGCGTACGGCGCGAACGTGACCGTGGCCGACGTCTACCTGGTGCCGCAGATCGAGAGTGCGCGCAGGTTCAAGGTCGATCTGAGCCGGTGGCCACGGCTGCAGCAGATCGACGAGGCTTGCAGCCAACTGGACGCGTTCCAGCGCGCCGCGCCGGCAGCCCAACCCGACGCCGGCTGATGGCGAACAGGGTCGAGGAACGGACTCCCCGGCTTGCCATCGCCACTTCGCGGCAGCGCGGAGTCGACAACGGATCGATCCTCGGATCCCGACAAGCCACACGGAGCCTGCGCCGCGTGGTCTTGCGGCGTCAATCCGAGCCGTTCGCCGCTGCCGCGGCAGGGACGCACAATCGCGTGAACGACTGAAGTCCGGCACGCCGTGCGCCGGGCACGGAGTGGAGCGCGAGATGAAGGACGACGGCAGTGAATCGGCCACGGTGGCCGAGACCGAAGCCCGCTTGTATGCGGCCCCGGCCCTCGAGAAGGGCCTCGACATCCTCGAGGCGCTGTGCCGCAGCGAGCGGCCCCTCACGCAGAAGGAGATTGCGCAGATTCTCGGACGCAGCGTGGGCGAGATCTATCGGATGATCGCCTGCCTGGTCGGGCGCAACTACGTGACGCTGGCCGACGAGAGCAGCTACGCGATCACCACGAAGCTGTTCGAGCTCGCGCATGTCAATCCGCCAACGCACCGCCTTCTCTTCGAGGCCACGCCGATCATGCAGAGGCTGGCCGGCGAACTCGACCAGTCCTGTCATCTCACGATCTACGGTCAGGGCAAGCAGGTCGTGCTGTGCAAGGTCGACACGCCCAGCGGAATGGGCTTCGCAGTCCGGGCTGGCGCGGAGCTCGATGTCCTGATCTCGGCGTCCGGCCGCGTGTTGTTGGCCTTCCAGGACGACGAGACGCGCAAGCTGCGCATCGAGGAATCGCTTCAGAGGCGGCCGGAGCAGGCCAATCCGCAGATCGGGACGCTTCTCGACTCGATCCGCGCTGCGGGCTACGAGTCCATTCCCAGCGTGCAGGTGAGGGGGCTGTTTGCCGTCAGCTTCCCGATCCTGGACACGCAGGGTCGTGCCATCGCCGCACTCACCGTCCCGTACGCCGAACGCATCGACCAGGTGCAACGCAAGTCGATCCCCGAGGTGACCGACGCGCTGCGTCGGGCCGCTCGCACCCTGTCAGCGCGGATCGGTGGCACGGTGTCATTGAACGGATTGGATGGCGGCCAGAAGGAGAGCATCCTGAAGACGCCGCCGGCCAGCGAGCGCCGACCCTGAGCGGCGCACGTCAGGGTTCGCAGCCACGGTGCTTCGCGGAGGGGGCGCGCAGCGAATCTGCTTGCCGGTTGAGATGGCGCCAGGCGAGGCCTCGGGGACTTCGAGCTACTGAGCGCCTGAAGGCGCCTGCGCGATCACTAGCCCTGCGAAGCCCAGGTGATGCATGCACTCGCGCAGGATCAGCAGCGCCGCTGCGACCTCTGGGTCCAGGGGCAAGTTGGCGAGCGCACCCGGGTGGCCGAGCGATGCCGATGCAAGGCGTTGGAAGCGCGCCTCGACTTCCTCGAGCGTCGCCCCCGTGCCGTCAGGCAGCAGTCTGGGCAGCAGTCGCCGGATCTCGTCGGAGATGACGAGCACAGTCCCGGCATCGACTCGTTGTGCGCGTGCGGCCATCAACGCGTCCTCGACGGCATCGATCGCCGACTCCAGTTCGCCCGGCGTGGGCGGATCGTGTCGGAAGAACGTCTCGGCCACGCTTCGGTAGCCGATCTCCACGACGAGGCCCGCCGTTGGTTCCGTCGTGAGCGTAGTTTTCCGCGCATCCATCTGCAGCCGGGTCGCGGGCGTGCTCATCACGGCGTCCCGTCGCGGTCCTCGCCAAGGCGTTCGATGAGGCGCCGTGCGAGCCGCCCGTCGATGCCATGGCCCAGGCCTGCGAAGCGGTCGAGCGTGACCTGGGCTCCCAGCTCCTGGAGCCGCTCGGCTGCCGCGACAGCAAGCGCCACGGGCATGACGCGGTCATGTTCACCGTGCATCAGATGCAGCCGGGCGTGCGCGGGCGCAACGCGCGGCGTCTGCGCAAAGCGACCGGCGATCGCCACGACGCGATCGGCCGGGGGCTGCGCCAATTGGGTCGATTCGAGCGCCATGATCGCGCCCTGCGAGAAGCCGATCAGCGTGGTGGCCGCCGCGTCGACGCCGGCCTCGCGCTGCCAGTGGGTGATGGTCTCCGTGAATCGAGACATGGTCGCGGCCACGCGTGCAGGCCGGTTGGCCTCGGTGACACCCTGCACCGAGAACCATTGCCAGCCGCCGAGCTCGGAGGCGTCGGGCGAGCCCACGCTGACGATCCATGCGTGGTTCAGCGTCCCGGCGAGCGCTTCGCCCAACGGGCGCAGGTTCTCGGCATCGGACCCCACCCCATGAAAGAGAAGCACCAGTTCGGCCGGACCGGGCCGGGGCGAACTGGGGCGCTGAATGATCACTGCGTCTTGCATCGGACACCTCAGGGTTGTGCGGCATTGTTCATGCCGAATGCGTAGGCGTCCATCGACAGGACACCGTGCGTGGTGCCACCTTCCATCACCTGCACAGGCAACGCAGAAGGCGCGGCACCCGCCGCGACGAGCAAGGGCCAGAAGTGCTCGGGCGTCGGGTGTGCTCGCTTGGCGTGCGGCGCGTCGTCCAGCGTGCGCAGGAGGCGCGCGGTGTCGCCCTGCTCGACGGCTTCTCGCACCCAGGCTTCGAACTCGGCGACGTAGGCCTCGGTGGGCCCGTGGTGGCCGCGGAACTCATAGAGGTTGTGCGTGAGGCTGCCAGAGCCGACGATGAGCACGCCCTCGTCGGCGATCGGCGCGAGTGCCTGGCCGAATGCAAGCGCCGCGGCCGCGTCAAGGCGTGCCGGCAGCGAGACCTGGAACGTCGGCACCGACGCGTCCGGCAGCAGGTGGCGCATCGGGACCCACGCGCCATGGTCGAGTCCGCGACCTTCGTCCACGTCGGCCCGCCAGCCGGCAAGGCGCATGAGCTCGACCGCTCGCTGGGCGAGGGCGGGGTGTCCCGATACCGGATAGCCGATCCGGTACAAGGCCGGATCGAAGCCGCCGAAATCATGGATGGTCGCGGGCCGCGCGGCCGCACTCGCGCGCGGGTTCGGTGTCATCCAGTGGGGCGACACGATGAGCACCGCGGTGGGCCGCGGCAGCGCCTTGCCCAGCGCCGTCAGGCGGGGCCCGGCGAGGCCGGGCTCCAGCGCGAAGGTCGGTGCGCCGTGCGAGACGAACAGGCTGGGAAGGCGTTGCATCAGGAGGCTCCGGAAAGGCATTGCTGGGGCCGGCCGCGCTGGGTCCGCGCGGCCGACGCGTCACTTGGCGCCCACGCCCAGCTGGTTCATGAAGTCCTGGTTGTCCCAGAACAGCCATTCGTGGTCCATCGTCTTGCCGGACCAATGACCGATGGTCAGCATGCTGATGGCGAAGCGCTTGCCCGTGGGGGCGATCGACTTCCCGTCGGCCAGCGGCATGGGCTTCGTGAACGTGCCCGTCATCACGCCGCTGACCGAGGTCCAGGTGCCGGAGCCGAAGCGGATCGGGTGGGTCTTGATCGTGATGTCCGGCGCGAAGACGAACATCGCCTTCAGGTCCTCGATGTGCTTGTCGATGCCTTTGGTCTCGTGGCCGTCGGGCCAGGTGACGACGATGTCCTTGGCGTGGCTTTCGTGCAGACGGTCCCACTTCTGGTTGCTGAAGACGTCGAAGTCCAGCGTGTCGAAGACCTTCAGGTTCTTCTCGACCTTGGGCGCCTGGCGTTCGGGCTTGGGCGGCGGCGTGGTGGGGTTCTCGGCCGGCGTCTGCGCGTGGGCGATGCCGAAGGCTGCGACGACGGTCGCGAGGAGGGCGGTGCGGAAGTTCATGGTGGTGATCCTTGGTGTGGTGATGAATCAGGCCTTGCGGATCCAGGCGGGCGCGATGACGGTGCCGAGACCGGCGCCGTAACCGAGGTAGATGTTCAAACCGGCCAGGGGCTCGAGGTAACGGGCGTTCTTCAGGCCGCCGGCGTCGACCACCTGGAAGCCCATGCTCTCGGCGAGGGCGACGGCGCTTTGCTTGGCGCGCTCGCTGTCGCTGGCGACGAAGACGCTGAGCTTTTGCCCGCCGCCGAAGTCGGCGCCGCCGTCGAGAACCTGGGCGAAGAGGGTGTTGAAGGCCTTGACGACTTCGGCGCCCGGGACAGCCTTGGCGATCTCCTCGGCGGCCGAGGTGCTGTGGCCGATGGTAAGGCCCATGTAGTCCGCGGTCAGCGGATTGGTGATGTCGACGACGACCTTGCCGGTGAGGTCGCCGGCGGCTTGCAGCGCTGCCGCCGCGTCGGCAAAGCCGGTGGCCAACACGACCACGTCGGCGCCAGCGGCCGAACCTGCGGCGGCCACGGGCTGGGCGCCCGGATTGGCGGCTGCGACCTGCGCTGCCTTGGCGCCGTCTTTCGACACCACGCTGACCTGATGGCCGGCACGGGTGAGTTGTTTGACGAATGCCGCGCCCATGTTGCCGGCGCCGAGAACGGTGATCTTCATGTCTTGCGACCTGTGTGGCACAGCGAAGTTGCTGCGATGAACAGAATGTATAGATGCGACATTCGGAGATAAACTGGCATTCGGTGGATTAACTATCCCGAAAATTGGGACAATGACCGCGCGATGGACAAGTTTCGTGAGATGCAGGCGTTCGCTGCTGTGGTCGACGCGGGCAGCTTCGTCAGGGCGGCCGACGCGTTGGGCCAATCGAAGGCGGCCGTGTCCCGATACGTCGGCGACCTGGAGGCCCGACTGGGCGTGCGGCTGCTCCATCGCACCACGCGCAGGCTGTCGCTGACGGAGGAGGGTCAGGTCTTCCACGCACGCTGCAAGGACCTGCTGGTCGTCGTCGACGAAGCCGAGGCAGAGGTCACGGCGCGCAGGGGCGAGGCGGTCGGGCAACTGAAGGTGAACGTGCCCGTGAGCTTCGGTCTGCTGCACCTGGCTCCCCTGTGGGCCGAGTTCATGGCACTGCACCCCAAGGTCACGCTGGACGTGACCTTGACGGACCGCGTGGTGGATCTGTTGGACGAGGGTTATGACCTCGCCGTGCGCATCGCGCGCCTACCGAGCTCCTCGCTGGTCAGCCGCCAGCTGTCTTCGACACGGCTGATCCTGTGTGCCTCGCCGACCTACGTGAGCCGGCACGGCGCGCCGGCCGATGCATCGGAACTCGCCTCTCGTGCGGTGATTGCCTACACGCTGCTGTCAATGGGCGACCACTGGGAGTTCGAGGGCCCCGATGGGCAGGTGCGCGTGACCGTCGTTCCGCGTCTGCGTGCCAACAGCGGTGAGACCTGCGTCGCTGCGGCACTGCAGCATCAAGGCGTCGTGCTTCAGCCCTCGTTCCTCGTCGGCCCTCACCTGAAATCCGGCGCACTCGTCGAGTTGCTGCCGCAGTTCCGCTCGATCGAACTCGGCATCTATGCGGTCTACCCGACGCGCAAGCACGTGACGCCCAAGGTGCGCCTGCTGGTCGAGTTTCTGGTCGATGCCTTCCGCATGCAGCCGTGGGCGTGAGGGAGGGTGCACGCCACAAGGCTGCCATTCAAATCTGGTGTTCTGGTGCTCTGGTCGAAGTACGCGGCGCTACCCGCGAATATGCGCATCTGCGAAGGTCACCGCGAATTCAGCGCCGGGGTCTCGGTTGCCGGCGGCGATGGACCAACCGTGGCGGGTGGCAATCTCGAGGCAGATCGCCAACCCGAGGCCGGCGCCCTGGTCGCGGCGGTGCTTGCCACGCCAGAATCGCTTGAAGAGTTGGGGGAGGTCCGCCGGGTCGATGCCGGGGCCGGCATCGCGCACCACCAGCGCGCCTGGCTGGACCTCCACCCGAACCCGCGTCCCGCTGGGCGCGTGATGAATCGCGTTCTCCAGCAGGTTGCGGACGAGGACGAATGACGCGCCCTGATCCGCCGAGACCATGGATGACGCGGCAACGTCGAGCTCGAGCGAAACGGCGCGCGCGTCCGCCAGACGGACGAGCTGTTCGATGGCGGATCGTGCGATCTGCGCCATGTCGACGTCCTCCATCGTGTAGTTCTGCCCTTCGCTGGCCTCCGCCAGCATCAGCAGTTGCTGGACCTGTCGGGCCATCTGGTCGAGGTCCTTCAGCAGCACGTGCCGGTTGGCGACGCCTTCCACCTCGAGCTGCGCCCGCATCACGGTGATCGGTGTCTTGAGCTCATGTGCCGCAGTGGCCAGGAACTCCTGTTGGAGCCGGAACCCCTTTTCCAGTCGGTCGAGGACGACATTGAACTCTTCGACCAGAGGTGCGACCTCGGTCGGCACCCCCTGTGCGCTCAGGCGATGCGACAGGTTGTGCGGCTCGATGACGGCGGCCGCCTCGCCAACGCGTCGAAGCTGGTGGAACGTGCGCCGCATGATCAGGAAGACGACACACGAAAAGACGGCCAGGGCGATCGCGAGCGTCGCCAGGGCGCTGCGTTGCGCGACGGGGCCCGCGATCTCGAAGACCGCCTGGTTGAAGCGTTCGCTGCGTGCGGTTTGCAGGAAGGCGGGCTCCTCCGTCGTCCCCACCGACAAGGTCAACACATGCAGGATGGTGTCGCCCCTGGGCAGGGTGAACAGGCTTCGTGCTGGGTCGAAACGCTCGCCCTGCGGGGTCAACGGTGCATCCCCGCCATCGGAGCTCAGGATCACTCGGCCTTGCACGTCCAGGACACGATAGAACACTTCGCTTCGGAGGCCATCGAAGATCCGCTTGAGGGGTATTGGCAGCTCCACCGACGCGGGTTTGCCGGCAGCGTCGAACCGCAGGCCGCGCCGCACATGTGCGGCCGTCTCTTCGAGACCGTTGCGACCGAGAAACGACGAGTTCACATAGGTCACTGCGGCCGCACCGCCCACGACCAGGAGCGCCAAGCCGGACAGCGCCAGCGTCGCCGCCAAGAGCAGCCCCGCCGAAAGACTCCTACCGGGACGGCGCATGCGCCAGCGCATAGCCGAGCCCCCGCATGTTGACCAGCTCGAGGTCCGATCCGATCTCGTGCAGCTTCTTGCGAAGCCGGTGCACCGCCACATCGAGGGCGCTGCGTGTGATGCCATCGCCCAGGCCCCAGCCGGCCATTTCGAGCGCCGTGCGACGCACGGCCCGTCCCTGTGCCTTGACCAGGCAAAGCATGATCTGGAGTTCGGCCGCTGCCAACGCGATCCGTCTTGAATCGCAGCGCAGCAGGGACTCGCCGGGCAGCACCTGGACGCCGGAAAACTCGGGCGTCAGGTCCTGCAGCAAGGCAGGGCGGCGCAGCAGGGCGCGCACGCGCGCCACCAGCTCGTCCATCAGAAACGGCTTGACCAGATAGTCATCGGCTCCGGCTTCCAGACCTTCGACACGATCGTGCAGGGCGTCGCGCGCGGTCAGCATCAGGCAGGGAGTCTGGTTGCCCTTGGACCGGAATTCGCGCACGAGGTCGAGGCCGTCTCCGTCCCCCAGGCCGCGGTCCACGACCCAGGCCGAGTACGTGACTTCGGCGCTCGCCGAACGTGCGTGCGACAGTCGCTCGAAGGGCTCGATCTCGATCCCGGTCCCTCCGAACGCCGTGCGTATCAGCTCGGCCAGACGTTCGTGGTCCTCGACGAGGGCGACGCGGTTCATCGGACGTTCTCCCGTGGAGACCGGTCGACCGGGCTTGCCAAGGCACTCATGGTGGTCAGATGCCGTAGGCGCGCACGAACGCGTCGACCGCGCGATCGACGATGGTTTGAACTTCCTGTTGCGACAGGGTGGTGCGCACGTTGAGCAGTCCGACCTCGTTCACTTCGGCGGTGAGCAGGCCCTGAAAGTGACATGCGACGACGCGCGGGTCCGCGTCGCGGAGCCGACCGGACGCGATGGTCGCGGCGAAGTAGCGCTCCAGGTATTGCAGGCCCTTCAAGGGCCCCTGCTCGTAGAACAGCCTGCCGACCGCCGGATCGACGGCCGCGGCGATCACCATGCGCCGAACCGCCATCCGCTGCGGCGTGTGAAAGTTCGTCAGGATGCGATGGCCGAATTCCTTGAGCGATTCCGCGACGTCCCTCGACGGATCCAGCGCGGCCAGCGCCTGCATGGCGGCGACGGGCAGCTCCTCGCCGACCTGGACGCCGCCGCTGCGTTGCAGCAGCGGCATCAAGGGCTCGCCATGCATGCTGGCCGAGCGACGTACGAGTTCCAGGAACAAGGCCTCCTTGGATTCGAAGTAGCGATACAGCGTGGCCTTCGAACTGCCGACGCGTTCGGCGATCGCCGACATCGAGGCACTCTCGAAGCTGAGTTCCTGGAAGATCGCCTGCGCAGCATCCAGAAAGGCCTCGCGGCGTGCATCGGTCTTGACTCGTCCCATGGGGAGCGAGAATAGCAGAATCGAAACCCATGAGTTTCGTTATTTTCGGCAACTCCAACGCTGCGAGCAGCCTCGCGTTTGTAGGTACTCAGGGAAAAGCTACCGGGTCTGCTCATCGTCTCGCAACGCGTGGCCGTCGCCGTGGGTGTCGACGATGCGCAGGACCGAGCCGATCTCGAGCAGTGCGGCACGCAGGCGATCCAGCGCGAGGTCCAGCGCGTCGGGCGAGGGGGCATCCGACATGCCCCACGCCGCGGCGTGAAGCGCACTGCGGTGCACGAAGCGGCCCGCCTGACGGAACAGGCACCACATGATCTGCAGCTCGGCCGACGACAGCTTCACCGATCCGTCCTGGCACACGAGGCGGGCCTGCGCCGGGTACAAACGGACGTCGCCGAACTCGATGTGCATCGCGTGGTGATCTTCCGGCCATCGCATCAGCGTACGCAGGCGGGCGATCAGCTCATCCATCTGAAACGGCTTGGTCATGTAGTCGTCGGCACCCGCACTCAAGCCGTCGACACGGTCGCGCAGCGCATCGCGCGAGGTGAGCACCAGACAGGGTGTCCGGTTGTCGATGCTGCGCAACTGCCTCACTAACTCGAGACCATCCCCGTCGGGAAGACCACGGTCGATGATGAAGACGCTGTACTCGGCCACCCGGAGGGCCGACCAGGCGGCGTCCATGGTGGAGAACACGTCGGCGCCGATGCCGATGGCCGCGAACGAACGGCACATCAACTCGGCCAGGCGTGCATGGTCCTCCACCACGGCAACCCGGTACATGGCAAGCGATGTCGTGGGCGATGAAGACGGCGCGCCGCAACTGTCGGCGCGTCGCACCGCGGGACGGCAACTCACGGGCCGCCTCGATTTCCGGTGGCCCGCATGTGGCGTCAGAAGCGGTACAGGTAGCCGGCGCTGACCGCCGTCTGCCCGGTCCGCTCCAACAGCGGGCTGTCTTTGATGCCCTTCCCGAAGCGCGTCGTGCCCAGGTCAAGGAACAGGCTGTGGTGCTTCGACGGGCTGTAGTCGGCGCGCACGCCCACTTCGATGTTGGCGGTGGAGGCACCTTCGTAGAAGGGGCGAACTGCGCGGACTTCGTCGGCCGCGACGCCGTAGTAGTAGTTCACGTACTTTCGGTCGACCATCTCGACGGCGACGCGCGGCGTGAAGCCAAACGCCCCTGCCGGAAAGCGGCGGTCGACTTGCAGCTTCGCGCGCATACCCTTGCTGTTGCTCAGCGCGTCGCCGAGCAACTCGCCCGTGAACGTGGCGATGTCCGTGCGCCAGATCGCCGCGCCCCCCAACCACAGACTGGCCTTGCGGTCCTGCATCCCGGTGAGGTAAGGGGAGTCGTCGGCGTCGTAGCCGTCGCCGGCGTAGCGGGCTCGCAGTCGCAGCGAGATCGAATCGGCCGACATCAACTTGAGGTCGATCCGGGAGCCGGTCACGTTGACCCAAGTCCCGTCGTACGAGACGAGGGGCAGGCCCGTCGTCTTGCGCTCGACGCCGCGATAGGGTTGCTGCACCACTGCTGCGGCAACGCCCAGCCCCCACGTGGAGGCGGGCTCGGGTGGCGTTGACACGCCTTGCGCGGAGGAGTGCTCTGCCCAGCAGGCCACGACCACGAAGGCCGCAGAGGCCAGCAGCGGTCCGAGCGTGAGCCGGAGACGGAATCGATCGAAGGTCATGGTGTGTTCGTCCTTGGGTTTGAGTTCATGGTGTTTGTCTCCGTGGGGTCGGGTGATGTCGTTGTGATGTGACGCGGCTGCTGATCCGGCGCTGCGGGCACCGAGGTGTCGGCTTCGTCCGAGATCCGCATGGAGGGGCGACGGAGACCCGACGCGTGCCGGGTCGGCAGTCCAGTGGCCACGTCGCCGCGATGTGCGTTCGTCGCGAAGCGAGGCCTTCGTTCTTGCCTTGACGTGGCAGAACCTGCTAGCCGCCCGATGGCTCGGACACGGGTGTGTCCTGGACCTCGGGACGGTCCTGCTTCTTCTCGGAAGGGGTGGGGTCCTGACCTTGGCGTCGGCGTTGCAGGTAGGCGTCGCGGACGAAGGTGTACTTGTCCAGCGACGCTTCATCGATCAGGCGGCTCGCGTCGAGGTAGGTTGCCCGCTTGTCCACCATCTTCATGACCGTCATGGTGTTGCGTACAGGCACGTTGCTGACGTAGCCCAGCGGATTCCCGAAGCTGTCCACGGGCAGCGCTGCGGCGTCGCGCATGTTCGAGGGGCCGAACAGCGGGAGCACCAGGTAGGCACCCGTGTCGATGCCCCAGGTGCCGAGCGTGCGTCCGAACTCCTCGCCGTGTCGCGGCATGCCCCAGTCGCTGGCGAAATCGACGAATCCCAGCATGCCGACGGTGGAGTTGGTTCCGAACCGGCCGAGGTCTGACGCACCTTCCCTGAACCGGCCCTGCAGCATCAGATTGACGGCCGACCAGGGCTCGGAGAGGTTCGAGAAGAAGTTCGAGATGCCCGTTCGGGCCGGCGCCGGAACCACGGCCTTGTACGCCGTGGCCGTTGGCTTCAGCACCACCTTGTCCAACCCCTCATTGAAAGCAAAGACCTTGCGATTGACGGGCTCGAGCGGATCCGGCTTTTGTACCGTTGCACAGCCCGCGAGGATGCAAGATCCCACCAAGGCTGCCAGTAGAGTCTTCCGATGGGGCCTCCGCACTACGCGGGCACTGGGAACGAGCCCTTCGTCAAGGTGAGTCGTCGGTGCGATGCTGTTCATTGAACTGTCCTGAGTGAGAGCTAGCGCCTCGGTTCGTCAGCGCCGATGTGGATACTCAGGCCAGTCGTCTTACCAAATGCTTTCTGGGGAACACCCCCGTTCAGGTCGAAGGTAACTGGCGGTCCGCGACCGTGCGCGGCGGCAACGAACACCGCGCTCAGCGCCGGGTTGCAAAGGCCAGAGTCGACCAACGTGCCACGTGGAGATCTCTCGACGGATCGCCGACCTCAGGCCACGCGCGTTGCACCGATGCATCGTTCAAGCACACATGCAGGTCGAGCGGCGTGGATTCGATGTCCGGACAACTCGGAACGCGGCCGTGGGGCGTGTTGAGTCGGGCTCGGCCTCAGGTGGGTCCCCGTGTCTGATCCGCCCATGCTCGCGCCTTCGCGACAACGAAGTCGATCAGCGTGCGTGTCGCAAGTGTTTGATAGCGGTCCGGCATTCGCAGCAGGAACATGCGCGTACCGAAGACGCTCAAGCGCCAGTCGCCGAGGGACGTGACGACGTGCCCTTCGGACACGTCCTGCTGGACCACGTAGTCGGGAACCAATCCGACACCGAGGCCCGCGAGAATCGCCTCGCGCAGGAACTGAAAGTTCTCCGACGCGAGTGTGGGATGCAGGGTCAATTCGCGGCGCTCGTCGGCTTGGTAGGCCGAGACGCGCAGCTCCCGCCCGGCGACCGCCGAAGTGATCAGCGGAACCCGGCCGAGATCGTCCAGGAAGCGGGGCATCGCATGGCTGCGTGCAAACTCGAGCGACGCACAGGTGACGTAGCGAACCGGCGCCAGTTCTGTGGCGACCATCTGCTGCGGCGGTTCGGACATCACCCGCACGGCGATGTCCACCTCCTCTCGCAGCAAGTTGTCGACGCGGTTCTCGAACAGCAGGTCGAGCGCGATGTCGGGGTACTGGCGCTTGAACTCGATCAGCCAGCCCGACATCACCAGATGGCCGAACCCAGTGGGCAGGCTCAGGCGAACCGAGCCGTGCAAGCCCTTGCCCAGCATGGCGACCGATTCGCGCGCCGCCAAGACCTCGTGCCGGATCACGCGTCCGTGCTGGTACAGCCGCTGGCCGACTTCCGTGAGCTCGACGCGCCGCGTCGTACGGCGCATCAGTTGCAGTCCGACTGACTTCTCCAATTGCGCGAGGTGGTAGCTGACGTTGGCCCGGCTCATCTTCATGTTGCGGGCTGCCAGACTGAGGTTGCCGGCTTCCACGATGTTGACGAAGAGGGCGAGTGACTGTGCGTCCATGGTGCTTATCGTCGATATTCCTTGACAGACTGTTCATGCCTATTGTGATTGTCAAGCCAGTTCGATATCTCAACAATCGCTACATCGTTTGCCTGGCGCAGGAGACACGGTGTCGCTCGATCAAGAAACCTTTCACCTCCTCAGGAACAGCGTGCAGCGCTTCGTGCGGGACCGTCTGCTCCCGGCCGAGGACCACGTGGAGGAGCACGATGAAGTGCCGGCGGACATCGTCGCCGACATGAAGGAACTGGGCCTGTTCGGCATTTCGATTCCCGAGGAATACGGCGGCATCGGGCTGTCGATGGCGCAGGAGTGCGAAGTTGCCTACGAGCTCGGCCGGACCGCGCTGGCCTTTCGCTCCGTCGTCGGTACCAACATCGGCATCGGCTCGCAGGGCATCCTGATGGACGGCACGCCCGAACAGAAGGCCGACTACCTGCCGCGCATCGCCAGCGGCGAATTGATCGTCTCGTTCGCCCTGACCGAGCCCGATGCGGGCTCGGACGCCGCTTCGCTCAGGACCCGGGCGGTCGTCGATGGCAGCGACTACCTGATCACCGGCGTCAAGCGCTTCATCACCAATGCGCCGCGCGCGGGCGCCTTCACGCTGATGGCGCGCACGGGTGGGCCGGGGGCCGGCGGCATCTCGGCCTTCATCGTGCCGGCGGGCGTGCCCGGCCTGAACCTGGGCAAACCCGACAAGAAGATGGGCCAGCGCGGCACCAGGACCTGCGACGTCAACCTCGATGGCGTGCGTGTGCCTTCCGTCAACATCATCGGCGGCGAGCCGGGCAAGGGTTTCAAGACGGCGATGAAAGTGCTGGACCGCGGCCGCCTTCATGTCTCGGCGCTGGCCTGCGGCATGGCCCGGCGCATCCTCCAGGAAAGCCTGGCCTACGCGCAGCAGCGCAAGCAGTTCGGCAACCGCATCGGCGACTTCCAGCTGGTGCAGGCCATGCTCGCGGACAGCCAGGCCGAACTGCTCGCCGGCTGGTCAATGGTGCAGGCGGTGGCGCGCCGCTACGACGCCAAGCCGCGCGACACCCGTGATCCGGAGATCAGCATGCAGGCCTCGTGCGCCAAGATGTTCACCACCGAGATGGTTGGCCGCGTGGCGGATCGGGGCGTGCAGATCCACGGCGGCGCCGGCTACATCAACGAGTACAAGGTCGAGCGCTTCTACCGCGACGTACGCCTGCTGCGCCTTTACGAAGGCACCACGCAGATCCAGCAACTCGTCATTGGCAAGCACCTGATGCGCGCAGACTGAGCCGCCACCCCGAGACCTGCGCAGTGCAAACCCCTCGAGGCTGCCCTCGGGCCGCGCTTCTGTCGGCGATCGGCGTCCTCAGGTACCTGGGCAGGCCGCACGCGAGCAGTGGAAACGCGCATGGCTCGCGCTACGCGGTCTTGAACACCTCGATCGACCGCATCAATTCCTTGGATTGCTGCTTCAGCGACTCGGCCGCGGCGGCAGCCTGCTCGACGAGCGCAGCGTTCTGTTGGGTCGCCTGGTCCATGTGGCCGACGGCCGTGTTGACTTGCTCGAAGCCCGACGCTTGTTCGGCGTTGGCGCTCGACATCTCGGCGACCATCGTGGACACCCGTTCGATCGACGCGACGATTCTTTGCATGGTCTCGCCGGCGTGCTGGACCTTGCGGGACCCGCTCTCGATCTGCTGCACCGATGCGCCGATGAGCGTCCGGATCTCCTTGGCAGCCGTACCGCTGCGCCCGGCCAGTGCACGCACTTCCTGGGCGACCACGGCGAAGCCGCGCCCCTGTTCGCCGGCACGGGCCGCTTCCACCGCGGCGTTCAACGCCAGGATGTTCGTCTGAAAGGCGATGCCATCGATCACGCCGATGATTTCGCTGATCCGCTTCGCCTGCGCGTTGATGCCAGTCATGGTGTGGACGACATCGTCGACGGCCGTTCCGCCTTCGCGCGCGAACGTCGAAGCGTCCGTGGCGACCTGTGTCGCCTCTCGCGCGGTCGCGGCGTTCTGCCGTATGGCCGTGGCGAGTTGCCCCATCGTCGCCGCGGTCTGCTGAAGCGCGGACGCGGTCTGTTCGGTGCGCGTCGACAGATCCAGGTTGCCTTGCGCGATCTCGCTCGAGGCCGTGTCGATCTGGTCGGCGGCGCTGCGAATGTCGGTGATGGTCTGGCTGAGCTGCAACGACACCTGATCGAGCGCGCCCAAGACTTGACCCGTCTCGTCGTGTCCTGCCTCGACTTCCTGGCGTTCCAGGTTCCCGCTGGCCACTTCACGTGCGATCCTCAATGCACGCAGCAAAGGTCGCTTGATGATGTTGACGCACGCCCAGGTCACGAGCGCGGACATCAGGAGTGCGGCCAGCGCCATGGCGACGGTGATGCGGTTGCCGAAAGCGACTGCGTCGGCGGCGGCCGCCGCCAGCGCTCTGCCAGAGGCGACCTCCTGTTCCGTCAACGCGGCCGTTTGCTTCTTCAGGTCGGCAAACGCGCTGTCGGCGCCGGTCATGAACATCGCCGCCGCCGCAAGACCGCCGCTCTTCATGTCGAGCGCATCGGCGGCCGATCGCTCCAGCTTCTTGAGTGACGCTTCCACCGCATCGCAGCGGGATTGAACCTCGGGTCGGCCGGAGGCTGCGTCCCTCATCCGCTTGAGGTCGCCATGCATCGCGCTGAAGAGCTTCGGAATCTGCGCGTCGATGCGTGCGATCGTGTCGGCCTTCATGCCCGCGCCTTCGTAGGCCAGGCTTTGCATGACGAGCCCGTAGGCCTGCGTCGCCCGCTCGCTGAAGGCGCTCGAATCGACGACGTTCGGAAGACCCTGGCTCGCGATCAAGTCCACCGCGCTTGCCGTTCGAACATTGGTCAGATAGGCCGACCCCGACGAGACGAGCAGGCACAACGCTACGAGCACGGGCGCCGTCGCCACCTTGATGGCGATCGGCAGGTTGTTCAGTGTCTTGACCACGACGTCTCCGGTCAGGTTGTGCGGCGGCCTGACCGGTCAGCGGTAGATTCCAACCCCGACGAATCCATCAGGTTTGGTGATGCGCACGACGTAGCTGCTCTTGTCCTCGATCTTCTTCGTGGTCGGGTGCGCCCACTGGTAGTCGACCCAGCCGGATCCCTTCTTGGCAGCCGCGATCATCTCCTTGTTGAATTCCTTGCCGGTGGAGTCCTTCACCTCGTTGAAGTTCTTGCCCACGAGCTTCTCGTTGGCGCCGTGATAGATCATCACCGCGTCCATGTTCTGCGCGAACACATACATGTCCTTCGGATGCCACTTGGCATCGGCGAAGTCCTTGAATGCCTGCTCGCTGCCGACCTTGTTCACGTGCGCGGCGGCGGCCTCGGCGAGCGCCTTGGCTTCTTCCTTGGTGCCGCGCGCAGGGTCTGCGGCCCAGGCGGTGGCGGCGGCGAAGCAGGCGCAGATCAGAAGCAGGCGGCGTTGGAGCAGGAGACTCATTTCGGGATCCTTTGGTCAGGTGTGGCCTATCCCCGGGAGGGGTCGCTAGACCATATCGACCGTGCTGGTACGGCCTTGAGGGGTCTCGACCCAGCCCGGGCGTGAATTCCCCACACGTCGGGTGCCCGCGTCGTGGCGCGACCACGATTGTGCGAGTCGCTTGTCATGACTCCATCGTCTCAAGGGGTGATGCCTCCAGACGTTTCGGGGCGCTTTGCAGCGTATGCAGGCAGGGCCGGGGCGCTCTTCTTGAAGGTCGAGCGCAGGCGAGTCTCGAATCGATGCAGGAGGGTGAAGACGACGGGCACGACAAGCAGACTCAGCGCCGTCGACGTGATCAGGCCACCAATGACGGTGACGGCCATCGGCTGACGAAAGCTCGCATCGGCGCCCAGGCCGAGTGCAATGGGCAGCATGCCTGCAATCATCGCCACGCTCGTCATGACGATGGGCCGTGCGCGCTTGTGGCATGCGTCGATCACCGCATCGGTGACCGAGAGCGACCGATCCCGCATCCCAACGATGGCGTACTCGACGAGAAGGATCGAGTTCTTGGTGACGATGCCCACCAGCATGACCAGTCCGGTCATGGAAGGAGCCTCTCTTGAATTCCGAGTGGGTAGTCTTGAGTCACGTTGAGCATCGGAAGGGATAGTTGTGATGACGGCCAAGGTGTTCGAGGCGGCGCTGGGGATCACCGATCCGTGGTTTGTCGGGTCGGTGGACTTCGATGAGACTGCCAAGGTGCTGACCGTGCTGATCGACTTCAAGCCGGGCAGCCGCTTCGCGGTTTCTGGACGCGAGGGCGTGCACCCGGTGCACGACACCGTCACCAAGTCCTACCGGCACATGAACTTCTTTCAGCACGAGTGCGTGCTGCAGGTGCGCACCCCCAGAGTGACGCTGCCCAACGGCTCGGTACGCCTGGTCGAGCCCGACTTCGCGGGGCGTCTGTCCGGCTTCACCTTGCTGTTCGAGGCGTTCATCCTGATGCTTGCACAGCAAATGCCGTTTGCGGCGGTTGCGCGCCTGGTGGGCGAGTCGGCGCACCGCGTGATGGCGGTGTGCGAGCGCTACGTGCACATCGCGCTCGGCCTGGCCGACTTCAGCGACGTGCGCGCGCTGGCCGTCGATGAGACCTCGCGTGCCCGCGGGCACGACTACGTCACGCTGGCTGCCGACGCCGTGAAGCGCCGGGTACTGTTCGTCACCGAAGGGCGCGACGCCAAAACCATCGCGGAACTGGCCGTGCACCTCGACGACCACGGCTGCCCGCCCGGGCAGATCGACACGGTGAGCATCGACATGTCGCCGGCCTTCATCAAGGGCGTGAGCACGCAGCTGCCCAACGCGCGCATCACCTTCGACAAGTTCCATGTCGTCTGGCACGCCAATGCGGCGGTGGACAAGATGCGCCGCATCGAGCAGCGCTCGACCAAGTCCCTCAAGGGAATGCGCTGGTCGCTGCTGAAGGATCGGTCCAGCCTGAAGCCCGAGGCGGCGGCAGACCTGGACACCTTGATCGCCAAGATGACCACCGTGCGAACGGCCCGCGCCTGGCTCTACAAGGAGCGCCTGCGCGAGATCCTGGAGCGCAAGCAGATCAACGTCGTGCGCGGCATGCTCGAGCACTGGTGCAGCTGCGTCATGCGCTCCAAGGTGGAGCCGATGAAGGAGGTCGCCGCGCTGGTGCGGCGCCACCTGGAGGGCATCGTGGCTTGGGCACAGACCCGCCAGACCAATGGATTCCTGGAGGCCATCAACGGCCTGTTCCAGGCCACCAAGCGTCGCGCTCGCGGCTTCACGCGCCTGTCCACGATCAAGACGGTCATCTTCCTGATCGCCGGCAAGCTGGACTTCCATGCGATCAACGCTCATGCCCGGCAACCCACTTGAATTTCAACAGAGCCTGGAAGGAACGTCCAACTCGCTTCCGGCCACGAGCAGGGCGACAAGCGCACCGCCTGCCGCCAAGGGAATGGCGGAGAGGATCGTCACGGGTTGCAGGAAGTCCTTGAAGAGAACCACCAAGACGCAAAGGATCAAGAGCAGCGCGCTGACCAGTGCCATGCCGAAGCCGGACATGAGCTCGCTCATCCGCTCGATCTCGCCGCTCGACTGGAACTTCACGCTGGATGGCATCGTCTTGACCGACGGGAGCGCCTTTGCCGCGGTGGACGCCGTGCCGATCGGTACGCCGCCGAGGTCTGCGCTCACGGTCACATAGCGGCGGCGGTCGTAGCGGTCGATCTGCGAGGGACCGCTCTCGACGCCGAGCGATGCGATGCTGGACAAGGGCACGGCCCCGTCGCGCGCGTTGACCCGAAGGTTCTGGATCGCCTCGAAGTCGCGTCGTACCTCGTCCGCCATCTGCACGCGAATCGGCACCTGGCGGTTGTCCAGATTGAGCTTCGCCAGCTGCGAGTCGAAGTCCCGCCCGTCGCGATGCGGATCGTGGTTCCGATGTCGGTCGTGGTCACGCCGCGCTCGGACATGCGCTGCGAATCAGGGCGAATCGTGAGCAAAGCAGACGACGCGACCACGGCCTCATTGCACTTCATTCCGGAGAAGTCCGATGGCGACTGGAACCACGTGATCGCACCGCGCACGCCTGCAGCAAAGTTGTATGAACAAGTTCCTGACGGCGCTCTCAAGTGTCGGCGCGTCCTGGCATCGGCGCCCGCTGATGACAATGTGCGCGTCGCGATGCCACGGTGGGAAGCGACCGAGAGACGGTGCTCAAGGCGGCACCATTTCGAAGACCTGGCGATCTTCCGGGTCGTGCTGCCGCCAAACGGCAAGCTTCGCCTGATCACGTCGTCCACCCACGCACAGTGGATTGAAGCTCTCGCGGACTCTGCCAGTCAGGGCCGCTCGTCGTCCATGCCGAACCGTTGCCCTCCGGCTCCCGGTTCGGCTGGGCGACATCCTCGAAGATCACAGGGACGTACTTGGAGCCCGTTCCCGTGTTCCGGTGGATGTCTTCCGTGATCTCTGCCGCGACGTCGGAACGGCCGTCACTCGACAGCGAGCACGAAGATGCGTGCCGTGCTCTTTGGAGTGGGCCAGATCTTCGACGTAAGACCTGCGCTGAAGGCGACCTTCTGCCCCGCGCCGGTGTCGTAGGTGATCACACCGCCGGCGATGGCAGCGCCTATGTTCTGCTCCCACAGCTTCTGGCCGGTTTCGCTGTTCAGGACGTAGAAGTTGCCGCCCATGTCGCCGAAGAACACGACATTGCCCGCCGTCGGTGTGACCCCTGCCATGATCGGATTGGGCGCACGGAATTTCCAGCGCTGCTTGCCGGAGACCGCGTCCACGGAGGTCAGCCAACCGGCCCATTTCGCCTGGGGATCGGGCTGTCCGAAGCCATCTTTGGACGACCCGGTCCATGGCTGCCCGGCCGCAACGGACTTGATCTTGTCGTCGTCGTCGAAGCGAACTGTCGAGCACCAGTCCACCTGGCCGGTGATAACGGCATCGTGCGCCGGATCGAAGGCCGGACCGTTCCACTCGGCGCCGCCCTGAGTGCCAGGGCAGAACCGTACACCCTTGGCGGACATCGGGACCGAGGTGTTGGTTTGGGTGGTCATCGGCAAGCGATACAGGCGCTTGCCGGACTTGCGGTCGTAGGCGTAGATAAAGCCGTCCTTTGGCGTGAGCGCCATGACCTCCGTGCCGTTCTTGCTCGTGAAAAGCGCCGGCGGCGACGAGACGTCGTAGTCGTGGAAATCATGAGGAACGATCGAGAAGTGCCGCCTGTACGCACCGGTCTTGGCATCGAGTACCACGATCGCACCCGCGAAGAGGTTGGTGCCCTGGCGCAGGTGCTTTGCGAAGTCGGGAGCGGGATTGCCGCCGGGAACGTACAGCAGGCCGGTCTTCGGATCCAGAGAGTACGACGTCCAGGCGCCACCGCCTGCAATCTCGATGCCTGGGGCGTTGTGCCACGTGTCGGCCGGCGGCGCGCCGGCACCCTGCGGGCCGCGCTCCGGATCGCCGGCCTTCTTGGGCACCAAGTAGAACTCCCACACGATCTTCCCGGTTTCGGCATCGAGCGCATACATCCGTCCCTTCACGCCGCGGTTGTCGCCGCCGGCATTGCCGACGAAGACCATGCCCTTCCACACAATCGGAGAAGCCGGGACGGTTTCGCCCTTGGTCTGGTCGGCGATCTGAGTATCCCAAAGACGCACCCCGGTCTTCTGGTCGTAAGCATAGACATGTCCGTTCGCGGCTCCGCGGAACACTCGGCCATCCTCGACGGCAACGCCGCGCTGGGCACCGAGGTAGCTGTCCGGGAAGTCCTCGTGGACGCGCCAGTTTGCCTTGCACGTGTTCGGGTCGATCGAGAACGTGTCGTGCTCGGTCGTTGCGAACAGGGCACCGCCCACCTGGACCAGTCCGGACTGGAAGGCTGTCGTCTCGCCTGTGTCGAAGTGACAGACAACCTTGAGCTTGGCCGCGTTGATCGTGCTGATTCCAGAGAGAGGTGCAAAGCGCTCGGACGTGAGCGTCCGGTTGTAGCTCGGCCAGTCCGCCGTGGATTGGGCTTGGATCGCGGGGGTGGTAAGCGTCGCCGCGGCGACCGCTCCGATTGCCAGCATGCACTTGGGCATTCATTTCTCCTTGTTCCTGACCATTTGTTGGGAACCCGCTTGGCATCGAACGCCGGAGCAGGTCGCGGCACACCGAGACCACCGCAGGCACCACGTCGACGAACTTCGCATTCGCCGCCATCCACGGTTTCGATTCGCGCAGATCGGGTCAAGGCCCGAGCCAGAACCGTGCCTGTGGGGCTTTCGACAGGGAATCAACGTGTTGTGCGTCCGCCCACTGTCGCAACCAGGCTGAATGCGACAGTCGGTGTCGCATGACGCTGTCGCACGTCAGTCGCGATGCGACATCGGTGACTCGCTCCAGGAGTGGATGGATCACCACGGCGTTCATCATGCTTGTCTCGCGGCCTGTTCGTGTCGATCGCACCCGAGCCGGTAAGGGTTCCGTAACTGTGCTCGCGCGAAGATGTCGCCTCCCTTCCAGGCACCCGCGGTCTGCCCCGAGAAGGGCCCCACCTTCGACTCCTCAACAAGAATGAGACTTCCATGAGCGTCAATCGATTCTTGTCCCTCACGCTAACGGCCACTATGGTGACGTTGTTCCTCTCCACCGCCAGTTCGGGCGCGAGAGCCGACGAAACCGAGACTGTTGGAAAACAGGGCTATGGGTGGGGGCTGGGTCTGGCCGTCGCTACGCAGCGGAGCCCCTACAAGGGCATCAATCAGAAGTCATACGTCTTCCCGCTGATCACTTTCGAGAACCAGTATGTGCGCGTTCTCGGCAACGCTTTCGACGTCAAACTCCCCTCGCTTGGGGCTGTCGACTTTGCAGTCAGGACCAGGATCGGGCTCGGTGAGGGCTACAAGGCCTCCGATTCGAGCGAGCTGGACGGGACGAGCGATCGAAAGGGAAACATCGATCTGGGCTTGGCGGCGACATGGTCGCCTTCGTATGCCAAACTGAAAGGGGAATGACTTGCCGACGTCTCGGGTCACAGCAAGGGTCAGCTGCTGAAGCTGGGCGTGGAGCGGTCGTTTGTCTGGAACAGTCGATTCGAGCTGACCCCTGGGCTGGGCCTTACTTGGCAGGACAAGAAGTACGTGGGCTACTACTACGGCGTCACGGCGACCGAGGCGACGGCCGCCAGGCCCGAGTATCTCGGCAAGGCCACGGTGAACTCGGAGGCCTCTCTGCGTTTCGGCTACGTGATCGATCCGCACCAACGGGTCTTCATGGAACTGGGCGCAACGCGCCGAGGATCCGGCGTCACGGACAGCCCGATCGTGGACAAGGCGACCACTCCCGGCGTCCGCGTCGGGTATCTGTATCGCTTCTGAAGTGACTGCTGCGGAGCCCTCGTGAACCGAGTCGCACTTGTGGAAGACCATGAACGTCTGGCGGCGCTGATCCGCAAGGCGTTCGAGGGGACCGGGATCGAACTCGAGACCTTCGATCGCATAGCGCATGCGAGGGCTGCGCTCCAGCAACTCTCTTACTCTGCGCTCAGAGTCGACCGCGGCCTGCCCGACGCAGGGAAGTTCTATGCCATGCCTCATGCTCACGGCGCGGGACGCGCTCAACGATCGCATCGAGGGCCTCGAAGTCGGAGCGGACGACTACCTGGCGAAGCCATTTTCGATGGATGAGTTCGCGGCGCGCGTGCGGGCGCTGCTGCGTCGCCTGGCTCAAACGGAAGACATCGCGCCCGAGTATTCCGGGCTGCAGATCCTGGCGTCGGAAGCCTCGATGAGGCATGGCGACGAAAAGATCTCCCTGGCCCCGGCGGAACTTCAGATCATGCTGTGCCTGGTGAAGGCGCAAGGCCGCACGGTCAGGCGCACGGCATTGGAGCTTGCGGGATGGGGATTGAGCGAGCATGTGACTTCCAATGCGCTCGACGTCGCCCTGCATCGTCTCCGCAAGAAACTCGCGGCCATCGGTGCCAACCTGGAAATCCTGAACATGAGAGGGTTGGGATATGCGCTGGCGCATCCGACGTCCCGCTAGCAGTCTGTCGGCGAGCATGCTGTTCGCCGCGACCCTGGCCCTGGTCGGTGCCGCGACCCTCATCTTCTTAGGCATGGCGGTACTGACCCAGCAGTACCCCTCGTTCCTCGGTCGCATTGGCCAACACGAGATCGCCTTGCACATCAGCAAGGATCTTCGTTTCGACTCCTCCGGCAAGGTATTCGCTGAGCTCCCCGCCGAGCTGACCCAGATCTTCGATGCACTCCGCACGGAGCTGTTCTACCGCGTGGTCGATGGGCACGGGCGTGTCCTTCTGAGTTCGGACCTCGGAACCTCGGCACTCGCTCCCGAGGGTGCGGTGTTCGACCCTGCTCGCGCCGACTTTTCGCTGCCCAGGGGCGAGACGACGCTTCACGTGCTGACCATGCCTGTGGGTCCCGCTCAGCATGACAACCACCTGCAGATCGTCCGCAGCGATCGGTTCGACGGGGCGATCCTCACGATCGCCGGATCCGTGGCACGCAAGAGCGCCAGCGCCGCCGTGGTCATCGCCTTGGCCATCTTTGGTTCGGTCGTCTACATGGCCACGCGCCGAATGATCCATCAACTTCGTCGCGTGGGCGAAGCCGCGGCGAGGATCGATCCCAACAACCTGACTCAACGCCTGGAGGTCGGCGGCGTGGCCGCGGAAGTCGCACCGCTGGTTCGAATGTTCAACGTCGTCCTCGATCGACTGGAGAGGGGCTTTCATGTTCAGCAGGAGTTTCTGGCGACGGCGGCACATGAGCTGAAGACGCCGATCACGCTGATGCGTGGACAGATCGAGCTCGACGGCGCCGCCGACAGGACCATGTTGCTGAAGGATCTGGACCACATGGCCCGCTATGTGCAGCAGCTCCTGCATCTGGCGGAGACCAGCGAGCCGCAGAACTACTCGATCGAGCGCGTCGACATCGAGCAGATTGCGCAGTCTGCCGTCGAACAGCTGTCTCGACCGGCGAGCTCGAGAGAGATTTCGGTGGAGGTGGCGTGTCCCGGCACTGCGATGGTCGCGGCCGATCCGGGGGCAATTCAGGTCCTGATCCGCAACCTGATCGAGAACGCCATTCATCATTCACCGACCGGATCACGAGTGGACGTTGACGTGAGTCAAGCGCGGATGTTGGTGCGCGACTATGGCCCTGGCATTCCTGAGAAGGACATGCCCGAACTCTTCAAGCGCTTCTGGCGCGGCCGGCATCGGCGCGATGAGGGCGCCGGACTGGGACTGGCGATCTGCAAGCAGATTGCCGACAGGCACAGCTGGGCCAATTCGGCACGCAACGAGCGAGCGGGGGCAGAGTTCTGCGTCTCGTTCGGTGCCACGCCGTCCGGCATCTAGCTCTGGGACTCGTTGGTCATGAGGTCAAATTTTGGAGTGACCGAGTTCGACATATGCGACTGAGAAGTCGCACTCCTCGAGGCCGGTCTCCGGCCTCGGCCGAAATGGCCGCACTGGTCTGCTTAAAGGGGCGCGAGACATCCGATCAATTGGTAGTCTTGTGGAGGCCAGAGTCGGTGTCGTCGGCGCCGCCCCGACGTCGGTGCCGCTCAATCGCGCAAGGCACGGCGAATTGGCGGGGATGGCGATTCGTTGATCAAAGCCTTTCACGCACGGCGGCCGGTCCCGCAGCCAGACGCGGCATGGCCGGCTGCCGGCGCATCAGGCATACCTGCGTAGCCACGGGCTGACACGGTACCGCTCACCGCGATAGGTGGCGTCCAGCGCCTCGACCACCGCGATGACTTCACGTGCGTCCCAGCCTGCCAGCCATTCAAACGGGCCGGACGGGTAGTTGACGCCGAGTTTCATCGCGATGTCAGCAGCTTTGGGCGTGCAGACACCTTGCTGCACGGCATCCGCGGCCTCGTTCACGAGCATCGCGACGGTGCGAGCCACCACGAGCCCGGGCGTGTCTTCAACAAGGCGTGGGGTGAAGCCAAGTGCTGCAAGCCAGGCCGCTGACTGGATCTTCCAAGACGGGCCGGAGTCGCGATTGATCGCGTATGCGAGTGTGCTCAGGCTTGCGACGGTGGCCCCGTTGAGGGGTCGATCGAACACTGCCACGTCGTTCGTGTTGAAGCCCCGTGCCAGTTCGAATGCGGGGCGCCCGTCGGTCAGGACCAGGCGCGCGGCATCGACCTCGATGCCGGTCCATGTGCTTTCAAGATTTCGCTCGGAAGTCAGTCCGAAACCAGTCAGCACAGGTGCGACAAGCTGGTCCAACGCTTCCGCGGCGGGACTGCTGCCGTGTATGACGACCCGCTTGGGCGCCTGCAATTTGTGCGTTTCTGCGTTCTGCTGCTCGACGCTGGCTGCCGCGGGATACGCGTAGAAGCCTTGGCCAGTTTTTCGACCGAGCAGGCCGCCGTCGACAAGTTCGCGTTGCACGAGGCTGGGGACGAACCGCTTGTCGTAGAAGTTCGCTTCGTAGACCGACTGGGTCACGCTGAAGTTCGTGTCATGGCCGATCAGGTCCATCAACTCGCACGGCCCCATCTTGAATCCTGCGCCGCGCAAGCACGCGTCGAGGATCGCCGGAGTCGATGCCCGTTCCTGAAGCAGAGCCAAGGTCTCCGCGTAGTAGGGACGCGCGATGCGGTTGACGATGAAGCCGGGCGTGCTCTTGGCGTGCACCGGGACCTTGCGCCAGGCTCGGCTGAGCTCGAAGATGGCATCGGCGACGCCGGGCGAAGTTTGCAGCCCGCTGACAACTTCGACCAATCGCATGAGCGGCACGGGATTGAAGAAGTGCATGCCGACGAGGCGCTCGGGATGCCGCAATCCGTTCGCGATCGCGGTGACGCTGATTGACGAGGTGTTGGTCGCCAGGATGGCATCGGCGGCCAGGGCGGCCTCCAGGTCTGCGAAGAGCGCGCGCTTGGCGTCCAGCTTCTCGACGATGGCTTCGATGGCGACGCGTGCTGCGCTCGCGGCCGCCAATGATGGGATGGGCACGATGCGGGCGATGGTTTCGCGGGCGGCGGCCTCGCTCATCTTTCCCTTGGCGACCAGCATCTCCAGTGTCTTGGCCAGCTGTCCCTTGGCGGCGATGGCTGCATCGGGTCGGGTGTCGAAGAGGAGGACAGGGTGACCGGCTTGCGCGGCGACCTGGGCGATGCCGGCGCCCATGATGCCGGCGCCGACGATGAGGACGGTGTCTTGCGAGGAGATGATCATGGTTTGAAGTGATGCTGCTCGTTCGGGTCGGCATCACAGCTGTCTGGACTCGACCGTCGAGTACGCACGGAGGACCTGGGTGGCTTCTTCCCGGCCGTGCCAGGGGTCAGTGGGATCATCGGGCGCTTCGGACGCCTGAATGCTGGTCCAGTGCCTGCGCGAGCCGCGCCGCTATACGTTGCGCGACGAGCCCGCGAGGCTGAAGTGTTCGACGAAGGGCGGCTGTGCGAAGAACGCGGAGACCAGTGCGCGCCACTCGGCGAAGAGCGGAGAGCCTCGGAAGGTCACCGTGTGGTCCTCTAGCATCTCCCACTGCAGCAGCAGAACGTAGCGGTCTGGCGACTCGATGCTGTGCCGAACCTCGTGACCCAGAAATCCCTGGGCCTTCGGGAACACCGTGGTCAGCCCGCGCTGTGCGGCCTGTTCGAACTCCGCGCCCGTGCCAGGCAGGACGCGGATGTCTGCGATCTCGAGAATCATGGGGGTCTCTCCGACTCAGTGAATGTGGCTTCCGCCGTTGACGTCGATCGTCGCGCCGGTGACGAAGCCGGAAAGCTCCGATGCAAGAAAGAGGCAGACACCCGCGGCTTCCCGCGTCGTGCCGGGGCGCTGCAGCGGGATGCCGGCGAGGATGCCGGTGAGCCGCTCGGCGGACAAGCCGTCGAGCATGGCCGTTTCGATCATCGCGGGACAGATCACGTTCGCTCGTATGCCCTGCGGACCGTACTCGCGAGCGATGCTGCGCGTCAGGCTGACGACGCCGCCCTTCGCTGCAGCATAGTGCGCCCCACCGACGAGCCCGCCTCCCCGCTGCGCAGCGGCCGAGGCGACGTTGACGATGACGCCCCGTCGCTGTTGGACGAAGTAGGCGAGCACGCTCTTGCAGAGGTTGAACGCGCCTCTCATGTTCACGTCGACGACGAGCTGGTAATCCTGCTCGCTGATGTCCAGCAGCGGCTGCGACCTGACGATGCCCGCGCTGTTCACCAGGCAGTCCAGGGACCCAAAGCGGTCCACGGCCGCTGCGACCAGCCGGTCGCAATCGGCCGCGCTCGTGATGTCGCATCGGATCCCGAAGACCTCGGCATCGGGCCTCGTGCTCTTTCGGATCGATGCCTCGATGGCCGCCGCGGAGTCCTTGTCGATGGAGATGTCCACGACGACGACCTTGGCGCCGTGTTCCGCGAACAGCTCCGCGGTGGCATAGCCGATGCCGCGCGGTGAGCCGGCGCCTGCGACGATGCAGACCTTGTCCTTGAGAAGCATGGAAGTTCCTTGTGTCATTGAGGTGGGGGCGGTGCGGCCTGGTCGGAGGGCGCTTCCGCTGCAGGCATCTCGTTCGCAATCCAGGCCAGCACGGACGAGTGCCGGGGGCTCCATCCGAGTTCACGTCGTGCGCGGAGGGCGCGCACGCGGCTGTTGCTGCCGAGGGAGAAGTAGGCCTTGGATTCGCCCCATCGGCGCGCAGCCTCCTCGGGAGGCAGCGATTCGACGGCCGGCTGGCCAAGTCGCTTAGCGATCGCAGCACCGATCTGTCCGAACGAAGCCTCGCCGTTCTCCGCGAAGTAGAACGAGCCGGCGGGTGCTTTCATCAGCGCGAGCAGGTAGAGGTCGGCCACATCGTCGATGTGCACGTTGGACCAGATGTTGAGTCCGGCTCCGACGATCTGCACAGATCCCTGCTCGCATGCATTGCTGACCAGAAACGGAATCTGCACGCTGTTAGGGTTCAGGCCCTTGCCGATCCCGTAGATGTTGCTGGGGCAGATGACGACCGACCGCACGCCCGATCTGGCGGCCTCGAGGACCATCAGGTCGATCTCTCGCCGCGCCTGCTTCAGAGGATTGACGACGAGCGGGGTGTCCTCATCAAACACGACGTCGCTGCGGCGATTGCCGCGCGCATCGTCGCCGATGACGCTGGAGCCGCTGGTGTGCAGGAATGGCTTCGAGGCGTCCTTCAACCCCGCGATGAGCGCGCGGACAGAGCTGGCGTGGTCTGCGCTCGCCGTGTTGATCACGCCATCGGAACGGCCGGCCTCGGCCGTCAGCAGTTCGCTGTCGTCCAGTGTCCCGAGGACCGGCTCGATGCCGAGCCCGGCGAGACGCTTGGCGCTGTCTTGGTTCCTGACCAGGCCGCGCACCCGGTACCCCGCTTCCATGAGCTTGGCGGCAACAGACCCGCCGATGTACCCGGTCGCACCGGTCAAGAAGATGGTGGCCATGGAAGTCCTACTTGATGAAGCCCGTCGACAACCAAGGAATCGCGGCGACGATGATGGTGCCGACGATCAAGGCGACGATGTATTTGAGGATCGGCCTCATGCCGGCGCTCGGACTGACCCGGCTGATGGCACATGCCGCGTAGTACCCGACCCCGAAGGGTGGTGCGAACAGTCCGATGCCCATCGCGAGCACGACCACCATCGAATAGTGCACGTCGTTGACGCCCATCTGCTTGGCAATGGGGAACAGCAGCGGGCCGAAGACGACGATGGCGGGGATGCCTTCCAGAACGCTTCCGAGCACGATGAAGGCCAGGATGGAGACGGCGATGAAACCGGCGGTTCCACCAGGCAGTTGCGTCATCGCTTGTGCCAGCTGCCGCGAGAAGCCCGATTGGGTCAGCGCCCACGCCATGCCGGTGGCTGTGCCGATGATCAGCAGAATCGCCCCTGACAGCGCGGCGGTGTCGACCAGTGCCGGCCAGAGCTTGCGGTAGTCCAGCTGGCGGTAGATGAACAGGCCGGCGAGCACGGTGTAGGCGATGCCGATCGTCGACACTTCGGTGGCCGTTGCTACGCCTTCGACGACCGCAGCGCGGATGATGAAGGGCAGGGCCAGTGCCGGTAGTGCCACCATGAAGGACCGGCGAATCTCGGCCCAGCCGGCGCGTTGCAGGCCGCTGACGTCGACCTTGCGATTGCGCCACCAGACGACGAGGCAGAGCAGGACAGCCAGGACGAGTGCCGGCACCAGTCCACCTGCGAACAGCGAGGCGATCGAGATGCCCGTGACCGAGCCGATGGTGATCAGCACGATGCTGGGGGGGATGGTCTCGGTCTGCGCGCCCGTGGCGGCGAGCAGGGCGACCATCTCGCCTTCGTCCTCGCCGCGCTTGCGCATTTCAGGAAAGAGCACGGGCGCGATCGCTGCCATATCGGCCGCTTTGGAACCGGAGATTCCCGAGACCAGGTACATACCGCCGACCAGCACATAGGACAGTCCGCCGCGGACGTGGCCGAGCATCGACGCCAGGAAGCGCACCATGGCCTTGGCCATGCCGGTCAGGTCGAGAATGATGCCCAGGAACACGAACAACGGAACGGCCAGCAGCACGAGGTGCGCCATTCCTTCGTCCAGGCGCCCGATGATGACCATCGTCGGCTTGGAGGTGGCCAGCGCGATGTACCCGAACGTGGCCAGTCCGAACGCAAAGGCGATGGGTACTCCGGCCAGGACGAGAACGCCGACGACGCCGACGAAGAAGATGAGCAGGTTGATGTTGCCCAGTCCTTCGAACAGTGGTCGCATCAGGTAGAGCACGCCCACGGCGGCCGCGACCAGCCCGACGGCAGCGACCACCCGCCGCCAGTCGGCGACTTCCGCAAGCTTCAAGGCTGCGGCCACGACCATCAGCGCGATGCCGCAAGGCAATGCCGCGGCCCGCCAGACGTTGGAGATGCCCATTGAAGGCGTGAGGACGATGATCTCCTCGGAAGCGAACTCGTACGACGAGTGCCCGACCAGCAGCAGGAACGCACCCGCAGCGGCCACGCCCACGAGGTCAAGAAGTGCACGGGTGCCTGGCGATGCGAGGTCGACCAGGGCCGTCATCCGCATGTGTGCGGACCTGCGGAATGCGATCACCGCCCCGAACATGGCGAGCCATAGGAACAGCATCGCGGCGAGCTCGTCGGACCAGGTGAGCGGCTTGTGAAAGGCGTAGCGACTCACCACGCCCGAAAGCAGGACGAGGATCTCCACCAGCACCAGCAGCGCAGCGGGCACCTCGGTGACGATGGCAAGCAGCCGGTCCGCGCGGCTGACGACGCGTTGCCATGCGTTCGACGGCGGGGGCGAGCCGGGCGCGATGCGCGGGCTGTCGGAAAGTGCGGACGGATCCACTGAGAGTTCTCCAGGTTCCCGATTGCTCGGAGCCCATCGCTCGGTGCGACGGAGGGGGACGACCGACGGAGTCTCCAACGGTGGGCGTTCAGCCGTGCGCAGTGGAGAGGCGTCGCCCGCCCGCGGGCCCTTGTGAGGGCCGCGGGCGCGTCGTTGCGAACTCGACATCGACGTGGGTCAGGCCAGCTTGCCGCTGTACTTCTCGAGCAGCGCCCAGGCCTCGGGGCCGAACTTCTTCTGCCATTCGGCGTAGTAGCCGGCCTTTTGCAGCGTGTCGCGGAAGGGCTTGCCGTCCACCTTGTTGAACTGCATGCCGAAGCCCTTGAGCTTGGCCTCGAGCGAGCTGTTCAGGCCCTCGTGCGCAGCGCGTTGCTTCATCGCATGGGCGTCGAAGACCCGCGTGGCCAGCGCCCGCAAGTCTTCGGGCACCTGGGCCCAGTTCTTCTTGTTGCCGACCAGCAGGAAGTAGTCCCATGCGTGCGACGTGTACGAGCAGTACTTCTGGACTTCGTAGATTTTCGTCGAGTCGATCGTCGGCAACGCGTTCTCCTGCCCGTCGACCACCTTGGTCTGAAGCGCGGTGTAGAGCTCGCCGATCGGAACCGTGGCTGGCGAGGCATCCAGGCCCTTGAAGAGCGAGGTGAGGATGGTGCTGGCAGGCACGCGAATCTTCATGCCAACCACGTCCTTCGGTGACACCACGGGTTTGGCCGAAGTCGTGATCTGCCGGAATCCGTGGTCGAAGGCGTTGCCGACCGGGACGAGGTTGACCTTGTCGAATGCCGAGCGCATGTGCGCGCCGAGCTCGCCGTCGATGGCCTTCCAGACGGTGGCGTAGTCGGGGAACGCGAACGCGATCGTGGTGATCGACGCCACCGGCACGAGATTGCCCCAGATGGTCCCGCCCGCCGTGCAGACGAAGTCGATCGCGCCCGAGCGTACCTGCGACACGGTGTCGGTGTCGCTGCCGAGCTGGCCGTTCGGATAGACCTCGATCGTCAGACGCCCGTTCGATTCCTTCAGGATGTCGGCGCAAGCGGCCTTGAGGGCGATCGGTGTCGGATGGCTCTCGGGAAGCGAGATCGCGATCTTCAGGTTGTACTTGCCGCCGCCCTGCGCCAGGGCGATTCCGGGCGCGAGCGTGGTTGCCGCCAGGCCGCCCAGTTGCTTGAGCAGCGTGCGGCGCTGGGTGGACATGGCGCCTTGCGTGGCGAGCGAAGAAGTGATCTCGTTGGTCATGGTTGTCTCCGGGTAGGCTGTATGGAGTGAGTGGGGCGTGTGGGCGCAGAGGGCTGGCGAGCGTCTCAGTTCAGGTATCTGGCCGCGGGCACCGCGACCCCGTTCCTTGGCGCATCGACGCACTGGAAGCTGCTGGCCTTCGTCGCGTCGCCGCTCTGATAGGTCGGAAGCTTGGGGTAAGTGCACAGCGGTCGTTCGGCCGCGACGCTGGTGCCTGCCGGATCCGCATACTTCGTCGCGATGATGCTGTCGGGTACGCTCTTGTTCTCGACCCAGTCGACGAGCTTGAGAAGAATGTCGTGGGCCTGATCCTTCGGCACATAGGGTGAGTACGACTGACCGAAGTCGCCCACGCCAGGGCCGCCGGTGATGCTGGCGCAGTGACCCATGCCCGGTACCTGGTAGAAGCGGAAGAAGTTCTGTGTTCCTGCCAGGTCCCCGCCTTGGGCCTGCACCACGCGTTCGTAATACTCGATGGGGCTCGCGAAGGGCACGCCGGGATCTGCGGTGCCGTTGAACATCATCAGCTTGCCGCCTGCCGCCTTGAATCGAGAGAGGTCGGGATCGTTCGCATTCATGATGGGCGCGAGGCGGGCATCGACGGCATCCATGTCGTGGTCGAAGTCGAAGTTCGCGTAGTTCCAGTTCGCACCCAGTGCCCACTTGAACATGTACAGCTGCTGCGAAGGCCACGAGACGGTGTCGGCCTGGAACGCCAGTCCGAAGATTGCGCTCTCGGAGCCCACGGCCAGGCCGGAGAAGATGCGCTCTCCGGTGCGCGGATTGACCGGGCCGTTCCACGCCGACTTCAGGGCCGTCAGCTGCGGAATGGTGAGGCACGTTGCGTCGTCCGTACCCGAACACTTCGGGATCGTTTCCGGATCGAAGCTGCATTGACGCGGGTCGGTCAGATACGTGTCGGTCGGCGCGCCACCGTCCTTGCCGACGCAGGCCGCGAGCACCTTGCCGGTCACCATGTTCAGCTTGGCCTGTGAGATCACCGCGCCAGGCGCATTGAGCGCCTGGAGGTTGCTCAGGAACATCGTGTGGAGGTGGGTGCGATTGTTCGCGGGTGCGCCGGCCACGATGCCGTTGTAGTCCTCTGGGTAGCGTTGCGCAATCGTCAGCGCCTGCTGACCACCGGTCGAGCAGCCCGAGAAGATCGAAGTGCGCGGCGCCGCCTTGTAGTACGCCGTGATCAACGTCTTTCCGGCGACCGTCATCTCGTGGTTCGCGCGGTAGCCGAAGTCGCGCCAGCGCTCCGGGTGGTCGATGACCTGATTGGGGTCCGGTGCCGTCCCGAGGTCGGTGTTGGCCGCGGCGAATCCTCTCTTCAGACCTTCCGCAATGCCGGTGATGTAGGCGATGGCTCCGCCACCGCCGCCGTTGCCCGTACCCAGGAAGCGGCCGTTCCAGTTCTGGCGCGGCATCCACAGCTCGACGCCGATGTTCGAGTCCGGCGTCGGCCGCATTGTTGCGGTGACCCTGCAGAACGCGGGAAGGCCGGTGATCGCGCTGGTTTGCCCTGGAGGCGTGTAGTCCCCGGCGGGAATCGAGACGGCCGACTGAACCGTTCCGCCGGCGACCGTCGTTCCTACGAGGCTCTCGCAGGTCACTGCTTCGGCGGTGACCGCCGGTGTGTCGTCACTGCCTCCGCAGCCGGAGAGCGCTGCCGCAGACAGTGCGACCGAAGCTGCTATCAGGGAGCGGACCATGGGTTGCGCCAGGTCTCGTGGGGCATGCGATTGCTGTGTGATGTTCATTGCTTGTCTCCGTTGTTCTGTTTTCGTCTTGCAGTTCCGGGCCGGTGGCGAGCCAGGGGAGTGGAGCCGGTGCATCCGCGCACACGATCAAAAGTGCCCCTGGCCTGCGGGCGCTTCCAATGGCGCCCGCTGTCTCGCTCAAGCAGTGGTTGAGGGCCACTGCACTTCTGTCCGGACGGTGTGCGCCGCTCAGGTGCCGAAGACGCCGGGCTGGTGAACCTCGATGACGTTGCCGTCCGGGTCTTGCAGGAACACCTGGTACCAGCCGGGGATGGCCCAGGTGCCGTAGTCCGAGTAGCGGATTCCGCGCTCGTCGCATCTGCGCATGAAGCCCTTGATGTCGTCGGTGCGGAAGCAGAAGTGGCCGTGCGCCATCGGGTTGACGAACTGCTTCATCTTGAAGCCGGTGTCGAGATCGCGCTCGGCCCAGTGGAACTCGATCGCGCCGTCGCTCAGGAAGTCCACCTTGCCGGTGTAGGGACGGTTCTCGGAGCGACCGCTGATGACGGTGTGCTCTTCGTCCTTGATGGTGCCGAGATCGAAAAGCGTTTGATAGAACTTGGTCAGCCGGGGGAGGCTGTCCGTGCACAGGTTCATGTGGTGGAACTTGAAATTCATGGCGGGTCCTTGGCTAGTCGGCGGATCTGGTGGGCTGAGTGCCGCTCCATGGGCCGGCGGTGGCACGCGAAGACAGTGACTCAGCGGGGACGTGGTTGGGGTGGGCGCAGATGCCCTGATCGAGCCACGAAACGAAGATTAGATATATTCATGGGTAAAGTCAATGATGCATAGGTGAAAACACCTAGGCAAAACTTCTCGCCAATTTCGGTCGAATGTCATTAAGCTTCTCTTGCCCATGAATGATCGAGTGCATTGATGAACGCACTGCTCGCCTGTCGCGAGCACGCTCTGAGGCGATAGGAATGCTTTCCCGATGCTTGACTCTGAGAACCCGACCGTGCGCTTGGAGGTGTGCTCTGTCGCCGCTGTGAGGCGCGTGGCGGCGATGCTCGACCTGCCTGCCGACCCGGTGATCGGCGCCGGAACGTTGCCGCGTGGCTGGCACTTCTTCATGCTCGGAGCGGACACGCAGCGCTCCGAGTTGCGCGCGGACGGCTTTCCCGGCCTCGGGGTTGCGATGCCCGAGCTCGGTCTTCCGCGACTGCTGCTCGGCGGCAGAGAGGTGTCCTACCGAGGCAGCGTTCCGATCGGCGCGAGCGTGACCAGGACGAGCGCCGTCCAGCGCATCGAACGCAAGACCTCGGCCGCAGGTCCGATGGCGGTGGCGACGATCACCCACTCGCTTCGGGTTGAGCAAGCATCCGATCCGGCGATCGTCGAGACCCAGACTTATTTGCTGTTCCCGTCGTCCTCGGCGCCGACTGCCGAGCGCCCATCGCAGCCCCACATCGTCGCGGACACCGATCGTACGCAGACGGTCGTGCCCGACGAGACCTTGCTCTTCCAGTATTCGGCCCTGGGATTCAACTCCCACAGGATCCACATCGATCGGTCCTACGCGCGGCAAGTCGAGGGCTACCCGGACCTCGTGGTCAATGGGGGCCTGTCGACGCTGCTGTTGACGGAGTTCGCACGGACCGCGATGGGCTGGGCGCCGTCGTCCGTTCGCATTCGTCATCTGAAGCCGCTGTTCTGCCGCTACCCGATCACGCTGGTCGCCAGCCCGAACGGAAACCGTTGCGTCCTCAAGGCCCTCAACGAAAAGAACGCTTTGGCCGTCGACATGGAGATTGACCTCGCATGAGCTTCGAACCACTGAAGGGTGTCCGCATCCTGGATCTGACGAGCGTCGTCGTCGGCCCGGTCTGCACGTGGCGCCTCGCCCAATACGGTGCCGAGGTCGTCAAGGTCGAGAGCCCGGAGGGAGACCTGATGCGCGGACTGGGAGGGCTCTCTCCCACCGGCCAGCACTCTGGTGCGTACCTTCACTTCAATCGAGGCAAGCGGAACATCTGTCTCGATCTCAAGAAGCCCGATGCCAGGTCGGTAGTCGAACGCCTCGTCGCATCAGCAGACGTCATCGTCGCCAACATGCGTCCGGGAGCGCTCGAACGCCTCGGCCTGGACGGGCCATCGATCCGGGCGCGGCATCCGGGCAAGATCTACTGCCTGATCACGGGCTACGGCACAGACGGCCCGTATGCCGGCCAGCCGACGTACGACAGCGTCGTTCAGGGCGTCACGGGGATGGCAGGTCTGGCGCTGGCGCGCGACGGGACACCCAGCTATGTGCCGATGCTGATCTGCGACCACACCTCGGGCGAGATCGCCGCGGGCTCGATTCTGGCTGCGTTGTTCGAGAGGAAGGTCTCGGGACGCGGCTGCAGCATCGAGGTCCCGATGTTCGAGACCATGGCGGCCTTCGTGCTGCAGGAGCATCTGGCTCAGCAGAGCTTTGATCCGCCCGTGGGGCCACCGGGTGACCTCAGGCTTCTCAGCCCGCACAACAAGCCCGTGAAGACATCGGACGGGTGGATCTCCTTCACGGTGAACACGGACCCTCAGGTGCGTGCATTTCTCATCGCGACCGATCGTCGCGAGCTGCTCGACGATGTCCGCTTTTCGAGCGTCGCTGCACGCGCGCGCAACGTGTCGGAATGGTTTGCCGTTCGAGGTCAACCCTTGACCAACAAGACGTCTTCCGAGTGGCTCGATGCGCTGCGCGCCGCGGACATTGCGGCTCAACCGTGTCACACGCTGGAGTCGCTGCAGCGAGATCCGCATCTTCAGGCGGTGGGGCTGATTCAGCACGAGGATCACCCGACCGAGGGACGGACGGCCGCGATTCGTTCGTCGATCAGGTTCGACGAGGCCTACCCGGCGCTCAGAACGCCCTCGTGTCCACGGGGATGGGACACGGAGTCCATCCTGACGGAACTGGGGTTTGGCTCAGACGAGATTGGTGGCCTTCTCGAGAGCGGTGCGGCCTTCGCAAGGGACTGAAGCAGACGCGTAGGTGCGATCACGCTCGGGGAATTTGTGGCTCATATATGATCCATTGATTTCACTGATGAAACAGGATCGGCTTCGAGCCAGCTCGGCCGCCGGGTCCGTATTGAGGTAGGCGAATGAAGGAAGACCGGAACGAACGCAGCACGGTGGCCGACGCCGAGAGCAGATCGTATTCCGCGCCGGCTTTGGAAAAGGGGCTGGACATTCTCGAGGCCTTGTGTCGCAGCGAACAGGCGATGTCGCAGAAGGACATTGCGCAGCAGCTGGGGCGGAGTGTCGGCGAGATCTACCGCATGCTCGCGTGCCTGGTCGGCAGGAACTACGTGGCGCTCGTCGAGGACGGCTCGTACAGCATCACGACCAAGCTGTTCGAGCTCTCACACATCAATCCGCCGACGCATCGTCTGCTCTTCGAGGCGATGCCCGTCATGCAGCGCCTGGCAGGCGAGCTCGATCAATCGTGCCACCTCACGGTCTACGGTCAAGGCAAGCAGGTCGTCCTCTGCAAGGTGGACACGCCGAGCGGAATGGGATTCGCCGTGCGCGCCGGTGCGGAGTTGGACGTCATGATCTCGGCGTCCGGACGCGTGCTGCTGGCGTTCCAGGACGACGAGAGCCGCAAGCTCTGGATCGAAGAGTCGGTCCAACGCCGCCCGGAGCAAGCGAATCCGCAGATCGAGAGCATGCTCGATTCGATCCGCGCTAGCGGCTACGAGTCGATCCCGAGCGTACAGGTTCGAGGTCTGTATGCAATCAGTTTTCCCATCCTCGACACGCAGGGCCGGGCCATCGCAGCGCTCACGGTCCCCTATGCAGAGCGCATCGACCAGACCCTGCGCAAATCGGTCCCCGAGGTCACCGAGACGCTGAGGGCGGCGTCGCAGACGCTCTCCGCACGAATCGGCGGAGGCGCCTCCGCGCAAAGGAGCGCACGACCATCTGCAGGGATGACGCAGAAACGTGCCGTGCGCGGAGCACCAAGCCGCGACAGGTCATGAATGGGAGCGCTCCTCGGGCGCGGCCATTGCAACATCGTCGCGCCACGCCGGGCCCTGGGTCGTCCAGAAGTGCTTGAAGTGGAGGTCATCGCAGGCGCCCGAGGAACGCGAGCAGATCACCCAGGATCGGTCCGTCCACCGGACTCGGATAAAGGCGAGGCATGGAGCCCCTCGGCTCGACGATCTGGTGCGTGATCTCCTCGGAAGTCAGGCGCGTGGAGATCCCCTGGAGCGAGGGGCCGAGTCCGCCTTCACCCTGTGTGCCATGGCACACGCCGCAGTAGCGCTGGAACGCGCGACGGCCGCGAACCGGATCCGGCTCGGGCGAGGACGCGGTGCCGCTGGCGACCGGGGCCGCACCGCCGGCGGCCTCCTGCGCCTGCGCGCGAGGCCCCGATCCGCAGACGGAAATCGCCAGAAGCGCGATCCACGGAAGGCGCGTCACGCTGATCACAGCCCGAAGACCACCAGGCTGGGGTTGCCCGTACCGCCGAAGGTCAGCCGAGAAATGTTGCCCGTCGTCGCCGCGACGAACTGCTTGCCGCCGTAAGCGTAGGTGATGATCCCGCCCCCGAGCGCGCCATCGAGCTTCTTCGACATCAGCACCTGGCCGGACTTGCTGTCGAACGCGTGAAGGTTGCCGCCGCTGTCGCCGGCGAACGTCACGCCGCCCGCGGTCGGCGTGATCGCCGCCACCACCGGCGCTTCGGTTCGGTACTTCCACTTGACCGCGCCGGTGTCGGCATCCACTGCGGTCACCCAGCCCGTGGCCTTCTCGCCAGGTGCCGGCTTGGTCGTCCCGCCGTAGCGCAACTGCCCGCGCACATAGTCCGAGGTGCCCGTGGCCGTGATGAAGCACCAGTCGACGGCACCGACGACCAGCTGATGGTTGTCCACGTCATAGGCCGGCCCGTTCCATTCGACACCGCCGATGTTGCCGGGGCAGTGCTTGGTTCCCTCCTTGGTCGGCGCAGCGGCCTGCTTGAACTGGGTGGTGACTTCAGTCTTGAACAGCAGCTTGTGGCTCGTGCGGTCGACCCCGTGCAGGTAGCCGTCCTTGCCCGCCACGGCGACGAGGTCGCGATGGCCGGCCTTCGATTGATACAGCACGGCTGCCGACGCGAGGTCGTAGTCCCAGGGATCGTTCTTGACTGCCTGATACCACCACTTCACGCCACCGGTGCGTGCATCCAGTACCACCAGAGAGTTGGTGAAGAGGTTGTCGCCCGGACGAAGGTCCGCCAGAAAGTCCTGTGCCGGGTTGCCCACGCTGACGAACAGTTCACCCTCGCGAACGTCGAGGCTCATCGCACCCCAGATGCCGCCGCCGCCGATCAGCGTCGCGTCCTTGTTCTTCCAGGTGTCGGCGCCCGTTTCACTGCCGCGCGGAATCGTGTTGAAGCGCCAGAGTTCGCGACCGGTGCGGGCGTCGACGGCGACGACACGGCCTCGCATGCCCCAATCGCTGCCCGCGACGCCCATGTAGACGACGCCCTGCCATGCCAGGGGTGCGGCCGAAGCGAACTCGCCGTAGGATGTGTCGGTGATCTGGTTGTCCCAGACGACCGAACCCGTCTTCGCGTCCAGCGCGATGAGGTGGCCGTCCGGCGTACCGCGAATGATCAGCCCGTCGGTGTACGCCGCACCGCGGTTGACGACGAACGGCATGTGCGCCACCGGTTTTCGCGTGGCCTTCCAAATCTGCTTGCAGTTGCTCGGGTTGATCGCGAAGGTGTCCAGAGCCGTGGTGACGATGATCGTCCCGTTGACGAGGATGGGGCCGGACTGTAGCGAGCCGCCATCGGACAGCTCCAGGCGGCAGATCTCCCTCAGCTTCGACACGTTCTGCGCATCGATCTCCTTGAGCGGGGAGAAGCGCTGGCCTGCATAGTCGTTGTTGTAGGTAGGCCAGCCGGTGTCCGCCCGCTCGGGGTCTTCGGCCAGTCCGTCAGCCGCCAGCACGCCTTGAACACCGCCGGCGATCATCACCGTTGCCACGGTCGCGGCGCGCGTCAGCTTCCTGAGTGTTCTTGCTGTCGCATGCATGCGTGCACGGATCGTTCGTGAACCCTTCATGTGGTCTGTCTCCTTTTTGTTGGTTTGTGCCCTGACCGGGCACGGGGCCTGGCTCCGCTCGGCGCGCGGCTCACGATGGCCGCGCGCGGACAGCTCGTCCCGATCAGCTCAAGGTCGAGGCGATCGTCGGCCCTATCGACCGAGGGCCTGGCGCACGGCTGGCATGACCTCGCGGGCGAGCAGGGTCATGCTCTCGAACTCGCGTGCACGATTGGCGCCTGAGCCATCCATCATGGCCATCAGCAAGCCGCCGAAGGGACCGGTGCGTTCGCGGAAACCAAGCAGCTTCTCGGTCACCGTCTTTGGCGAGCCGTAGACGACCATGCTGTCGATCAAGTGCTCGACGGTGACCTCGCTGTCGGGTTGTTTCGGGTCGTCCTTCATGACGGCCGTGTAGTTCACCGCCAGCAGCACCTTCCAGAGGTACTCGAAGTAGTAGTAGTTGCTGCCGGACGGATCCATGACGCGGTCGCGTGCCTCGGAATCGCTTCGCGCCAGCACGATGTTGCGCGCGACCCGCCAGTCGTCGCCGTTGGGCTTGCGTCCGCCAACCTCGCAACCTTCCTTGTACTTCTTCCAGTGGCTGGCAATGACGTACTCGGGACAGAAGTTCGCGCTCATCGGACCCCAGCCACGCATGCCGGCGGTCTTGCAGCTGTCGGAGAACGGCGACATGGCCGTCATCATCACGGGCGGATGCGGTAGCTGGAACGGCTTGGGGATGTAGCCCACGCCCAGTTCGGGCATGACGGTGTCGGTCAGCTTGATGTTCCAGTGCTTGCCTTCGATGCGGTAGGGCGGATCGTTGCGCCACAACTTCAGGATGGTGTCGATTGACTCCATCATTCGATCGGTGCGGTAGGGGCCGTCAAGCACATCAAAGAGTTCCATGTCGCTGGCGAGGCCACCCGGGCCGATGCCGAGCATGAGACGGCCGCGGCTCAGGTGATCGAACTGCGCGACCTCGGCGGCAACGACCGCCGGATGGTGGTTGGGCAGTGCGATCACACCGGTGCCGAAACGGACATGCTTGGTCCGGCTGAGCAGCGAGGCCATGAACATCAGCGGCGAGGAGATGGGCTCCGTCGTGCACGACATGTGCTCGCCGATCCAGATTTCGTCGAAGCCGACCTCGTCCGCGTGGATGATCTTGGCGGCATCCTCCTCATAGCTCTCTGCGATGGGACGGGTGGGCGGATGCAGCGGCATGCCAAACAGGCCTAGTTTCATCTTGAGTCTCCTGTGAAGTGAATACGCCAACCGGCGTGGACGGGGGAACGAATCGGGCGGGGCAGCGAACTGATCTGCGGCGTCGGTTGCGCGCCGGCCTCAAGCTGTTGTGGCCAGTGCAGCGCGCTGGCCGGCCAGCCAGACCAGTGGCGAGGTGGCACTGGCCGTCGTCGTCGTACAGCGGACGTTCAGGACGCGGCCGACGAACAGCGTGTGGGTGCCGTACTCGGTGGCCAGATCCACGGCGCACTCGACGACGGCCGGTGCGTCGGGAAGCCAGGGCAGGCGCCCGGTGTCGTTCGACCATGCGTCGCACCAGTCGTCGGAGCGAAAGCGCTGCGAGCGCAGCGCGGTCTGGGAAAACGGAGCCAGCAGGTGGTGCTGGTGGTCGGCCAACAGGTTGACGCAGAAGCAGCGGCTTCGCAGCAGCACCGGATGCAGGCTCGCGTCGCGATTGACGGCCACCAGCATCGACGGCGGATCCATCGACACCGGGATGACCGAGGAGGCCACCATGCCGTGTGGCTGGCCCTCCATGTCACGGCCGGTCACGATCATGACCGAGGCAGCCAGCCTGCGCATGGCCTCGCGAAACCCCGCCGGCATCGGCACCTCGAATTCTTTTGCTGTCGCGATTGAAGGCATCGATCTGTCTCCTGAAGGTCGGCCGCGCTCTTGGGCACGAAGCCTTGTTCTTGGAGACTGCGAATGGCGTGCCAAAGCCGCCGCTTGAGAAGAATCAACCACTTGCGGAGAATCGACGTGTCTCACCGGATGTCGCCTGCGACACCTCGGTGTCGCAGCTTGGGGGTGATGCGACATGCGCGTTTCTTGGATCGCTCGGCGCCCACGTCCGCGTGGGTTTGCGCGCCCCGGTTGTGACGCGCCATCGAACGGGTTTTCCCTCTGGGCGCTGACCATGGATTGCCGAAAGATGGCGCCGCGCAACTGGCGCAACTAGGAAGCTGATGAACGCTCACGCGCACAACGTCATGGCCGCGCTTGACGGTCGCCAGGCCGCAGTGGCCGCAAACGTCGACGACATGTTGCGAGCGTCGTGGGTTCGCAGCGTGACGGAGCATGGTCTGGAGCCGGATCGCATCGTCGAGCCCGATGTGCTGACGCGCTCCGAACTGCTCGAACACCGTGCGCCGGTGGAAGAACTGAGCGCACTTTCGAGTCCCGAGATCGATCGCCTGTATCAGCGTCTGTTCGAGCACGCCGAGGTCGTGATGCTGACGGACGCGCAGGGTGTCGTCGTGCACTTTCGAAGCGCTGCAGCGGTGGTGGATCGCTGCAGCAATCTCCGTGTCCTGCCGGGATCGATCTGGACCGAGGACCGCCAGGGCACCACCGGCGTGGGCCTGTGTCTGCGGGAGCAGAAGGCGCTGTCGGTTGTCATGGGCGAGCACTTCGCGACCAAGCTCACCGCGCTGAGTTGCACGGTGGCGCCGATCTTCGGCGCCGAGGGTCGGCTGGCGGGCGTCCTGAACGTGACGTCGATGCAGGACACCAACCATGCCTTGCAGGCCGTCGTGCGCGAACTGGTCGCGAGTTCGGCGCGCCGCATCGAGAACGTGTATTTCGATCGCCGCCACGCGAAGGCCCGCGTGCTTCGGCTGTCGCGACACAACGACTTCTGCGACGGTGCGGCCGAGGCAAGGATCGCGCTGGACGAGGGCGGTCGCATCATCGATGCGACGCCACCTGCGCAACGCTTGCTGGCAAGTGGTGCAACGCTCGACGGGTCGACGCACCTCATCGGGCGCAAGTTGAGTTCGGTCGCGGGAGTCTCGAGCGTCGATCGACTGCTGGACAACCGGGCACCGGCCATCGAAGTTGCGCAGGGCATCGTCCACGTCCGGGTCACCGAGCCTCAGCGTCGAGCGATCTCAGGAACATCGCACTCCTCGATCCGAGCCACCCCTGCGGCCCGCGTGGGTCACGGAAGTACCTATGCCACGTGCCAATCGCTGTCTCTCGAGGAGATCGTCGGCAGCGATCCCGTGATGGTCGGCCGTCTGCAGTTGGCACAGCGCCTGTACGCCAGCGGTTTGCCGCTCCTGTTGCAAGGCGAAAGCGGCAGCGGCAAGACCCAACTCGCACGCGCATTGCACGACGCGGGGCCGCATCGGTCGGGCGGCTTCGTGGCGATCAATTGCGCCGCCATTCCGGCAGAACTGATCGAGAGCGAGTTGTTCGGTCATCGGGCCGGGGCCTTCACCGGGGCGACCAAGCAGGGCGCTCCTGGTCGCCTGCTGTCGGCCGATGGCGGGACGCTGTTCCTGGACGAGATCGGAGACATGCCCTTCGCCCTGCAGGCGCGCCTTCTCCAGGTGCTGTCGGAAGGGGAGTTCGTGCCCGTCGGTGCGGCCGAGCCCGTCCGTGTCCACTTCGCGCTCGTGTCGGCGAGCTTGCGCGACCTCCAGGTCCTGGTTCGCGAAGGGCGTTTTCGCGAGGATCTGTACTACCGCCTGGCGGGTGCGAAGTTGGTCATGCCGGCGCTGCGCGAACGCGCCGACCGCGATGAACTGGTGGAGCGAGCCTTCGTTCGTGCTGCGGCCGAAGCGGACATTGCCGGCTTGACGCTGAGCGTCGCCACGCGCCGCGCACTGGCGCGGTATGCATGGCCGGGCAACATGCGTGAGCTGCAGCATGTCGCGCAGTTCGCCGTGGCCGCCAGCGAAGCGTCGACCATCGATTTGCAGTCGCTGCCACCGCCGATCGGATTCGGCGACAAGCAGGTGCCGACAACGGCCGCCTCCAATGAGGCCCTGGGGCGGTCGGCGACGGATTCGGCGACGATCGCCGACGCCTTGCGTCGCACCGCCTGGAATGTCTCGGGTGCTGCCGCACTGCTGGGCATTTCGCGCGCAACGCTGCATCGCCGGTTGAACGAGTTCAATCTGAAGCGACCACACGCGGGATGAAGCGTCGGCGGTCGCCGATCGCCGGGTGATGTGCCGATGGACGGACCATGCGTTCATCCCGAGGCTCCACTGCGCTTTGAGAGGGTTGCCTCTTGACGCCGGTCCGTCCTCGGTCCCAAAGGCCGATTCCCCTATTGCTCTGACAAGGACAAGGCCGATCCTGGCAAGGCCTTGAGCATCGAGTCGGAACGAGCGCTCGAAGAGGCCAGGTGTCGCATTGGATTCCGAACATGCGACAAGCAGTGTTTTACCGCCACACCTTGCGACAGGCCGACTGCGCACAAGTGATTGAATTCACTGGGTGAGGCACTCGGGCACGAACTTAGCAGTGAGGAATCGTCGCCATGTGCGAACAGGTTCCAGGAACACAAAGGAGACGAGATGACTTTCGATCGGATCGAAGATGCGCTGCAGGCGATGGCCCGCGGCGAAATGGTGGTGGTGGTCGACAATGAGGACAGGGAGAACGAGGGCGACCTCATCCTCGCGGCCGAGCATGCGACGGCCGAGGCTGTCGCGTTCATGGTGAGGTACACCAGTGGAATGCTTTGCGTTGCGCTGCCGGGCGACCGACTGGACCAACTCGAGCTTCCGTTGATGGTCGAGCGCAACACGGAATCGCTTCGAACTGCCTACACCGTCACCGTGGACTTCCGCCACGGCACGAGCACCGGCATCTCGGCAGCCGATCGTGCCGCGACCATTCGCGCGCTGGTCGATCCGGACGTGACGGCGCAGGACTTCAACCGTCCGGGCCATGTATTCCCGCTGCGCGCCGTGCCCGGAGGCGTCCTGCATCGGCCCGGCCACACGGAGGCGGCAGTGGAACTGGCGCGTCTGGCTGGCTTGCGACCAGGTGGTGTGCTCGCAGAGGTCGTCAACGACGACGGCACCATGGCGCGGCGGCCACAGCTCGAGGTGTTTGCGCGCAACCATGGGCTGGTGGTGATCTCGATACACGATTTGATCGCCTATCGACGCCGCCAGGTCGGCGTCAAGAGGGAATCCGAAGCACGCCTGCCCACTCGTCATGGTGTGTTCAAGGCCTGTGTCTACAAGGAGCCCGGCAGCATCCATGAGCATCTGGCCATGGTGATGGGCACTGTCGAAGGCGCGGAAGAAGTTCTCGTGCGAGTGCACTCCGAATGCCTGACAGGAGACACCTTTGGCTCGTTGCGCTGCGATTGCCGACAACAGATGGAAGCGGAAGCATCGCTCGCAGCGGTGGGCCGGGCGGGCAGAGGGGTCGTGCTGTACCTTCGCGGGCATGAAGGCCGCGGCATCGGCCTGACTCTGGCCGGGCGACATTGGACGGGCGACGGCGAACGACCGGTACCGAGCCCGAAAGCCGACGTTGTTCAGTCACTCTCGGCCATGGGAGCAGGCGTTCGCCAAGGGCGGCTTTGACGAGTCGTTTCAAGCGTCGCGGTGCTCGTGTGTCGACCGGTGTGCGTTGACGCTCGCCGTCGTCTTGGCGTGTCGGGTCGTTGCCGTCCATGAATGACTCCTGAGTCGTCAGGTGCGGTGCGCCGCGCGCCGAATGCACACGACCTTGGGCTGCGTCATCTCCTCGTAGGCGAAGCGCACGCCCTCCCGGCCGAGGCTGCCGTACTTGAAGCCCCCGAATGGCATGGCATCGAAACGGTAGTCCGACGAGTCATTGATCATGACGCCACCAGTCTCCAGCGCTTGCGCAGCTTGCAGCGCCGCGTGCAGGTCGCTCGTGAAGATGCCCGCATGCAGGCTGTAGGCCGGGGCATTGGCAAGCGCCAGCGCCTCCTCCAGGCTGTCGACCCGTTGCAGCACGACCACGGGGCCGAACACCTCGTTGCACCACAGCTCGCTGTCGAAGCTGACGCCCTCCAGCACCGTCGGCGCGTAGAGCGCGCCGTCCAGCGTGTTGCCGCACAGCAGCGTCGCGCCCTGGCGCAGCGCGCTGTCTACCGCGGCCTTCGCGCGTGCGGCTGCTTGGCCGCTGATCATCGGCCCGACGTCGGTGTCCTGGAGCGCCGGATTGCCCACGTTCAGCGCCAACGTGCCTTCGATGAAGCGCCTTTTGAATGCCTCATAGACGGACGCGTGCACCAGCAGGCGCTGCGTGCCGATGCAGTTCTGGCCCGCGGCCCAGAACGCGCCGGAGATGCTGGACTCGACGGCGTCATCGAGCTTGCAGTCGCCCAGGACGATGACCGGCGCGTTGCCGCCCAGATCCATGGCGAGCTTCTTCAGGCCTGCGGACCGGGCGATCTTCTCGCCGGTGACGAAGCCGCCGGTGAAGGAGACCATCCTGGCCTCCCTCGACGAGACCAGCGCTTCGCCCAGCGCCGCGCCTCCGGTGGCGACCGACACGACGCCGGGCGGCAAGCCCGCGGCCAGCAGGCAGGCGACGAGCTTGAGGGCCGACAGCGGCGCCAGCTCCGACGGCTTGAGGATCACCGCGTTGCCGCCGCCGATGGCCGGCCCCAGCTTGTGCGCCGCGAGGTTGAGCGGGTCGTTGTAGGGCGTGATGGCGACGATGACACCCAGCGGTTCGCGCGTGAACCAGCCCTGCCGGTTCTCCGAGCCGGCGTAGGCATCGAACGGGATCACCTCGCCCGCACTGCGCCGCGCCTCGTCGGCGGAGAGCCTCAGCGTGTTCACGCAGCGCAGCACCTCTTGGCGGCTTGTCGAATCGTTTTGCCGACCTCGGCGACGATCAGTTCGGCAAACGTCGCCTTGTCCCGCTCTACAAGCGCGGCGCAGGCGTCGAGCACGCGGGCCCGCTCGTGCCGGGACAGGGCACGGCAGGCGCGTGCGCCATCGCTGGCGGTGCGCAGGATGGCTTGTGCGTCCTCGGGCGGCATGTCCGCGACGGTGCCAACCTCGGTGCCGTCGAAGGGGTTGGTCACCGTGATGCGGCCCGCGGTGCCCGTCAGGCGTTCGGTCATGCCCATCTACAGCGCCAACCGCCCATCCACGCAGGTGATGCACGAACCTCCCACGCGGACTTGGCCATCCGCGCCGACCCGCACCTTCACGCGCCCGTCGCGGCCGACACGGCGCCCTTGAGCGGCCACGTAGGCCGTGCCGCCCGCCGGCAGCAGGCCGCGCGCCCACTGGTAGGCCGCCACGCTGGCATTGCCACTGCCGCAGACGGGGTCCTCCTCGACGCCGCAGGACGGCGCGAAAGCTCGGACTTCGATGGCCACGTCCCCTCGTGGATACCGGCCGAAGACGGTGAGGCCCGTGACGCCGAGGCGGCGCTCGAATGCCGCCAACCTCGCGAAGTCGGGCCGAAGATCGAGCACGGCGGTCGCATCAGTCAGCGGCAGGACGACCCAGATCGGCCCGACGTTCACGATGGCCGGCGCGGCTTCATGGATCAGCTTGCATCCCAGGATGAGCTCGAGTTCAGCAGCGTCGGCGGCTGGCAAAGGCTTGACCCGTGCAGATGGCAGGACAAAAGTGAGCTGGCGACCGTCAGCTCCATGCTCGATCGCCACGTCGACAAGACCGATGCCGCACTGCTGAACCAATCGACCGCCTTCGCGCGGCGTGGGCCGCCCCGCTTCCAGGATGGCATGGGCGCTGCCCAGCGTCGGGTGCCCGGCAAAGGGCAGCTCGCTGCGCGGCGTGAAGATGCGCAGGCGGTAGTCCGCGGCGGGCGTCGTGGGTGTCAGCACGAAAGTCGTCTCGGAGAGGTTGGTCCAGTTCGCGATGGCCTGCATGGCCTCGGTGTCCAGCCCACCGGCGTCGAACACGACGGCCACCGGGTTGCCGGCCAGCGGCCGACCGGTGAAGACGTCCACCACCTTGTAGTCATGGGTGTGCTTCATCACGGCCTCGGCAGCACGGCGTCGATCTCCGTGCGGGCGATGCCGTACTTCGCCATGCGGGCGCGGTGGTCTGCTGTGCCGAGGTAGCGGTGCAGCTGCTCGTTCACGGCCTGCAACAGGCTGTGATTGCCCTTGGCGAACGAGAAGGCGCCGACAGGCACTCTGGCGCCCTGACCCACCTCGTGCGCGACCGCCTCCACGGCCGGGTTGCCAGCGGCCGCGGCGCGGCTCCCGATGGCCGTAGCCGCGAACGCGTCGATCTCACCGGCCACGAGCGCGGCAACGGCCTCGGGCTGGTTCCTGAACACGACGAGCTGGCCGTCGCCCACGCCCGCCGCCGTGGCCGAAGCGATCTGCACCTGCCCGGCGATGACCCCCAGCGGCGCGTCTCCTCGCGCCGCCAGGGCCTCGTAGCTCGTGAGCGCCTTCGGGTTGCCGGGGTGCACCAGGAACCCGTCGCCAAGCGCCCAGACGGGCACGCTGAACGCGACGTGCTGCGCGCGCTCCGGCGTCACGAAGATGGGGACGTTCATGTCCCAGCGGCCGTGCTGCACGCCAGGCAGGAACTCGTCGAACGATACCGGCACGTGTTCGATGGTGGTCACGCCGATGGCGCGCAGCACCGCGTCGGCCAGTTCGATGTCGGCGCCCGTGACGGCCCCGTCCTCGGCTGTCCAGTAGAACGGCGGCTCTTCGATGTAGGCAATGCTGACCTTCATGGCTGATCTTCAGCGGCGTCCAGCACCGTCGACAGGGCGGCAAGCGCAGGCCCCAGGCGTGCGGGTGGCAGGTAGCCGAAGCCCAGCCGCAAGACGCGCTCGCTCTCGCCAAACCACGCGCCCGACGCCAGTTGCAGCTCGTGCCCGGGCAGCAGCTCCCAGAACCGCGCGACGGCGGCGGCGTCGAAGCAGTCGGCGCGCAGGCGCAGGCAGCACAGGGCGCCGCCGTCCGGGCGAATCCATTCGATGCGCCGACGCTCCGCTTCGCACCAGGCCGCCAGTCTCACCAGGCCTTCGGCGAGCAGCCG
>Ga0307509_10000318_pt1 | contig 78938 bp, 69 predicted proteins | sample 10_EM_MG_FD_202245 | JGI IMG/M metagenome (GOLD analysis project Ga0307509, IMG submission 202245) | Populus trichocarpa ectomycorrhiza microbial communities from riparian zone in the Pacific Northwest, United States - 10_EM | ecosystem: Host-associated > Plants > Roots > Unclassified | place...
TAGTAATTTTTCGTAACCCTAACCTCAGGGAATCAATTTTTGCCCATGAAGTATCCCTGTTCGCCACCCGCCCAGTTTCGCCATGCCCCCGGTTGTGACTGTACAGTCTTCACCGTAGTCACGACGAAACTGGGGTGGTGACGAACAGGGGTATTTGGTGGGCAAAAAAATAAATCGTCAAGGTTAGGGTTGCTGAAAATTACTTGTCATTAATCCCTGTTCGTCACCACCCCAGTTTCGTCGTGACTACGGTTAGGACTGTACCGGTAACTGAGCACAAGCTCATCGCACTTCCGGTTGTGACAACGGACTTCCGGCGCCCCGGGCCCTCCACTTGGTCATCACCCGAGCAGCGTGGCGTGCTTGCAGAGGTATATTAGCTGACAAATATGGTGTTGGTACAAGTACTATCACTACTACCGGTACAGTACCTGTATCCCGATTACCCCTGTTCAGACTGGAATAGAGCGGGTAGGCAGAGTGACCCCCCCCAAAACCTACTCAATGAAGGGTCCCAAAGTTATCGGTACTCCCGTGATCCTGTCTTTCAGCGTAAAAGTGGATTTCCAATCCAAGTGCACATATCATGTTCAATACCGGTAGGATAGAAGCAACATCTGTACTCGGGCGGGGGGGTCGGGGGGCCATTTCCGCCGGTCCCGAACAAATTTCTATGGGGGCAAGGGTTATGTTTTCCGGTTTTTTCGTCCCTACCCGAGTATATAGCTTGTACTTTTCCTCCTCCCCTCTCCCCTCTCCACCCTTCCTTACTCCATCGCCTCACACCAAAATCATTACACAAGCACCAAAATGTCCATCACACTCTATACAAGCCGTGTCTGCCCCTGGGCTCACCGCGCGCACATAGCACTGGCAGAGCTCGGACTAGACTACACAGAAGTCACGATTGATCTAACGAAGCCGAGGGAGCCATGGTACCTTGAAATCAATCCCGTTCGTCCTCCCCCCCCTATGCTCAATTGCCGTCGCATGCTAACAACGAATAAATGATAGAGGGGACTAGTCCCGTCCATGAAATATAACGACCAAATAATCACGGAATCCTCCATCGTCTCCACTTTCCTCACAGATTTGAAAGAGAATCACTTAGTCCCCTTCCCGGGAACTCCTGAAGGTAGCCCCGCTCCCACTATGAAGTAGCCACATCCCACTGTTGTCGGAAATACTAACAGAGATACCACAGCCGCTCTAAAGCGGGCCAAAATCAACTTCTTCGTAGACACCTACATTAACAAAGCCCAACCGCTAATCCACTCCGTCCTTCTTGCAACCGACGTCGCGGCAAAGACCCAACCTGCAAACGAGTGCGTCGACGTTATCGAGAAGCAATTGGCGCCATTGCTGGCAGACGCCAAGCCCTTTTTTGGTGGGAGCTCCAAGCTCACGCTTGCGGAAGTGCTCACTGCCTCGTTTGTCATTAGATTGTACTCGTACGCGAAGCCCGGGGTTGAATTGTTCCCCCAGGAAGCGATAGAGAGGATTAAAAATATCGGGAATTGGCAAAAGTGGGCGGATGCCGTGATGGCTCATGAGAGCGTTGTAGGGATTTATGACGAAGAGAAGGTAATTCGCAGTTTAAAGGAAAAGTTGGCGAGTTTGGCGGCGGCGGAGAAGAAGTAAGGCATGATAGCAATATAATACTTGGCGCCATAGTATAGGGGAAACAAATCTGAGACGAGAGATTGAAATTTTCGATGATATATGTGAGGATTTGTGATGGTAGAGGCGATGTGGTATCCCCAGAAGTAACTTAGAGCACAGGGGTGAAATAAAACGAACTGGAGAGATGAGAGGCATTCAGTCCCGGGGGTTAAAAAAAGCGTTTTTCGAGTGAAAGTTGGTCTGTTAGCTTTGTATGTAAAAAGACGTTACACACACCAAAGTTTTTCGACCCGAAAATTCTGTATAATCATTTTTCAGTCCCAACGTTGAATACCTCTATTGGGGGAGCAGCGTGTTCTCATAGCTCCCTGACGATTACCAGGGCGACTCTTATAGAGCCTGGGAGGGCCTGAAATGCGAATATCATTTTGTAAAAAGAAAGAAGGATTCATTTTCCCAGAAGTTTATAAAGGAGCCGACTGAGTAAGTTAGTTAGATCTAGCCTCAAAAGCTATACTCGAGTAGAATATTATCTTTGGTTTCCTGGATGGCCCCTGGTCCCCCGGATTTCTTAGGAGTTTCTCTCCTGATTAAAGCTGATTACCGCAGGGGCTCTTGGAGGGCTTCGGCGTGGGGAACTTGCTGCCGACGTGTATTTTAGTCGCACCTTTGATATCTATAGCTTGCTGCTACTGATGCCATTCGCTCATCTATAAAATGGAGGCATATGCGGACCCTGCCCTTTTCACGGTTTCCTAGGAAAGTTGCGGTTGGTGGTCTAGCTATAGCACAATGCAGTACAGGCCAAGGCACATTGGAGTGACCCAAATTCGGGGTTGGAGAAATGGAGTTTCGCCCATCCATCTCTTAATCAATTGGGATGGAAAGTGTGCCAATGGGTAGTCAAAGAGCTAGAATTTCCAAAAATTACGGTCTCCGTAATGGATCCCTTTGTTCCCTGGGAAGTTCTAGTCGATTGGCGTGAACTTGCTGCGAACTTGAATATGGAATCTTAAGTGCTGGGAACTTGTATGGGCTTCCGGATCAAAAGATACAAGGTTTGAAAATTGCAAATTTCGCATCTCCATCGTTCATGCCGCATTGCTGTATATGTGGCAAGATTTTGACATGATAGTCGGAGCACCTGAGCCTACTCGTTTGCTGAGAATTGAGTTGTTCGCACACTTGGTGGCCGGTTCTGGTTTTGTAAAAAAAACATCATTTTTGGTGTGAAAAATGCCGACTAACGATGGCATTTGTCGTCGAGCTGTAATGTTCAGTCTAATACTAGTACCAACCTCAGAATCGCGAGTACACCACCTTCCAATTGGCATCACAATACTCCGTCCCTGGGCTACTCGTGATTGAATGCGCTTGTAAATATAGATGCTATAGCTTTGGTCTCGAAAGCCGGACAGGGGGGCGGAGAGGGTGTATTCTGGTCGTATGCAATGCCGCCCTATTCACAAATATCTTTCACGTTTGAGCGCAGCTCCCGAATCCTCCGAAATTGACAAGGGGTTCAACGTGGCAACCGCGCAACGGGAAAGTGTGGCAACTAAATTAACTACGACACTGGTGGTCTACGCCCGTCTATCCACTAGTATTGGCTATTTAAAAGGCTCTGGACTCCTTGCATTTATTAGTAGACTACTCGGGGGCGCATGAAGTGGTTAACGGTTTGTGGCGCAGTTTGTCACAAAGTCACAGGGCCGGTTGGGTGTGGACCATGGCTGACGGGCAGCTGGCCCTGTTACCTTGCGCCACACTAAGCCACAGAATGTTGATCACTTTCATGCGCTCTCGAGCACTTATCTTAGCGCGGGGTATCCAATACGGTACTCCTTTTGCGCGCTTATTCTGTCGCATGCTGCTTTTCTCTCGATGTATTGCGCGGCACCTATCATACTCCGCCAAAAATATCCTCCCTAGTCTACCTGACAACACCTCACGCCCAGCCGACAGCCGACAGCAGACAGTGTCAGGCAAGTGAGATATTATGACATCCCGCCAGCCAGGCGGTAACTACCGTGACTTAACCCCCGACACGTGGCTGCAGGCTCACACTCCAATCACTCAATACTTGCAGGGAATGGTAATCTTGGCTTATCCTCCGATTTACCCCATGCTAATTTTCCAATAAGAACCCTTGGCCTCCACTCCCCCCGTTCCCTCCCTCCGATCCCCCAGACAACATCCCCATACTCCAATTCCTTCCATTACTACTACCGTAGCTCGACAGTCGCTCGTCAGACAAACATGCCATTCCTACACCTACCAAACGAGATCATCCTCCAAATCGCGGGAGAACTTACGCCACCTAACCTCAACGCTCTTTTAAAAGCGAGCCGACACCTCGCAATCCTTCTGTCCCCTAGTCTCCTAGACAGCGTATGTCGCAAGCACTACAAACCTTACGGAAAGAGGGCGCTTTATTTTGCAGCAGAACGCGAAGATAAGGCTACCGTGAGGAGGCTCATTGACAGAGGACTCCTCAAGGTGGTGGGGGAGGGCGCGCTCCTCAACGAAGCGGTATTGGACCAGAGCGAAAAGGTCATCAGCACTCTCCTAGCCTGCGGTGTCGGTGCAGACACCAAGAATGCCAAAGGCCGAACACCATTATCACTGGCGGCGAGATACGGCCGCGCTGGGGTGGTGCGCTTGCTCCTGCGCGAGCCAGCTATCGACGTAAACTCGGTGGACAAGACGAACTCGACACCACTATTACTCGCCGCCACTAGAGGCCATGAGGAAGTGGTCCGCCTCCTATTAAACGACAAGAGAGTCGAAGTAGATACCCAGGATAAGCGCAACGGCACACCCCTTCATAGGGCACTCTTCTGGGGGCAGGAAGCGGTAGTCCGACTCCTGATAGAGGACCAAAGGTCGGACATAAACCTTCAAAATATCGGAAACCCAACCCCACTCCACTCGGCTGCCTTCTGGGGTTATAGCCCCGTCGTTAGACAGCTCTTGGCCGACCCACGAATAAATGTGAATCCTACAAATTACGACGACTGGACACCACTGCACACGGCGGCAGACCAAACCCACGAATGTGTCGCGCGAGCGTTATTAGAAGACCCTAGGGTAGCAATCAACCACAATAGTTCCAGCAATGGGACTCCGCTGCACGTTGCGGCGATGAGGGGCTGTGCGGCCGTAGTCGAACTCCTTCTACGCGACCCAAGAGTGCAAGTCAACTTGCGCGATCCCAATGGCGATACCGCACTACACCTTGCGGCCAACCAGGAGCACGAACAAATCGTGCTACTATTACTCGCGCATAAGGACATCAGCGTGAATATCCCCAACAATAGCGGATGCTCGGTCAAGAACTTAGCCCATGTCCCTTCCCAATATTCCCCAAAAATTCAGGAGCGGATTCTGGGCCATGACCCCAAAGAGAAAGCGAATGTGGAATGTCTCGGAAAGATGTATTGATAGGGTGTTTTGATCTTTTTTTGTAGTCGTGCCTTTATCAACAGTGCGGAGCAAAGTGTGCTAAAAAAGTTAGCGAGGAGTTTCGCTTTTTACTTTTTTTTCTTCTTCTTGTCGCAGAGTTTACTTTTTTTAAAAAACGATTGGATAGAGAGCGGGAGTTACAATTTTTCATAATAAATAAAGCATTTCTCCTTCCCCCCCTCCCCCCTCCCCACTTCGCCCCGGCAAAAGCCTAAAACGTGCTAAGTTACTGTAAATTTTACATGGGAGCGCCGCAACCCCCAACCAATCATATCTCTGCCGAGTGAGAAACAATGATCGGGTCAGAAACAGGGGTTTTGGGGGGGTGCCACACAGCATGGGGTTCCCGGGTACGATATGATACATGTCTCGGTAGAGAATACAAAAGAAGAAGAAAAGAAATTTCCCCCCATTGTGAGACATCATACGAGAGATAAGGCTTACCTTACCTTGCTGGTGCCGGTATTCTAGAAGGAAAGGAGAAGAACAAAAGAAAAGAAAGAAAAGAAAAGAAAAGAAAAGAAAAGAAAAAAATGGGAGGAAAAGTCCCAAGTCACAATAACAGTGAAAACCGGTAGGAGCGGGAGGGGGAAAAAAAGGGGGGGGAGCATCAAGGACATTCAGGTACGGTAACTTATGATACATGATGACGACAGGAATTCTTGTGCTACATACTATTTTCTGATACCCGCCCCGATATCAGGCGGGGACAGGGCCAATCCTGGGTTGAGGGGTAGAAAGGACGAACGGAAGATACGGTAGTTTTGGGGGTGCTAGCGGGGAAGCGATGATATCTAAGCACTGGAAGCGCTGCCGGAGTTCTGTGCGGTTCGCGCTTGGGGTGTTGGTTGTGGTGGGTACGTAAGTGGTGCTTGATTATCTTGTTAGCTGCTGCGGTATCTGCGGTGCCTACTTGGTACAGGTGTGGTAAGGAGTATTCGAGAGTAGGGTCTAATATTGGCAGTTTCCTTTTTTGCCAATTATGATACATGTCACTACCGTAGCGTAGTTCGTCTAGGGTTGTGGTTAAACTGTAAACTATCGCCTGGTTTTTGGGAGGTTCATTGCATGCGAGTATGGTACTGGTAAAGAAAAGATGCTGTAGGAACTCGAATAAATGGGCCTTGTGCTAGGAAGTTGGGATTGCCTCTCCCAGTGACGTCTAGTATCCTTTCCCTCTTTGTTCGCCTTGGGGGGGACGGGTTTTTGGTGATAATTCAACACCTTAGCCACAATACCATAATAAACCCAAGGGACGGGGCGGATCCGGTTTGTAATAGTCTACACCCCACAGCACTACAACACCTACCGAGGCAAGCTAACCTCAACTACAAAGCCTCGCCGAGGCCACATGCAGTCCTACATCGAAAAATCGGTGGGTTTTTCGCCGCTTTCCGGAGTAGGAAATTTCGGACTACCTACCTGTGCACAGGTTGAGTTATGGTGCTGATCAACGTGGGACAAGGTAGAATACACACTAAAATATGGGGTCTTTGCGCATTGATATCAACTTGGAGTTTGGCATTGGGATGAAAATAATTTCATACTGTTCCTATTGCTTCTCTGCTTTACCTCTCCTTGTTTTGGAAATTTCGGTGCTGTTTCTGTTCCACTAATTATTTTGATCAGGGCTAGGATTGGGAAATATTTTGTTGCCACATAATAACCTCATGATTTCAGATTCAGCAGTTATAGGCAGGCATTCCTTTTACTAGAGCTTTCTAAAATCTATATACGTAATTCCTAGGGATACCGGTAATTGAAACTATTTATCCAATATCTTGAATTTTAAATATTTTGGGGTAGTCGATGATTATTCCGAATGCCCCCTATTTTTTTTGGCGGGGAATCCCCTACGGTAGTCCCACTATTTTCTACACCCCGTACCGATAGGGGAGAGTCGACCGGGTTCGGGTGGAATGATTGTGCAGACATTCGTCCACAAGGCTTCAAAATCACAATCGCCCTCGCTTTCTTCACCCCCTAGAGATACTATAACGCCCCCCCAACTCTACCATATAAAATTACTCAAGAACCCACCCACAATCTTCAAAGGAGAGGGAAATACAAAATGTCTCAGCATCGCATCAACGACAACCCCAGCTCCTTTAATACTACCAATTCTTTTAACAATGTGTGGAATAACTGTACGGTGGCCGACGAGGTGTCTGAAATTTGGCCTGGCTATCTCCACTTGAACCCCGGATACGGCACCAGGACATTCGGACCCGTAGGGTCAACGAGGTGGGAAACTGGCTCTTACAAACCCGGGAATACCGGGACTGGGTTGATGGTATTCGTGGGGGTGAATCTGATGGTTCGGCCCTGTTTTGCTATGGAGATCCGGGGGTTGGTAAGACCTATATTAGGTAAGAGAGAAGACACTCGAGGAAAGAAAGATACTGCTAACAAGGTGTGATGTTAGCTCGCTAGTGATAGATACCTTATGCAAGCAGGTCGTAGAGGAAAGCGCTGCCGTTGCTTGCTTCTACTTCGCCGCTCAGGAGGAGCAATCCCCAGCTGCCATTCTGGGTTCGGTGTTGAAACAAGTTGTTCGTGGGCTGCGCGAGGTTCCGGAAAGAGTAGTCAAAGCTTTTCGAGACCGAGAGAAAGTCAATGGTGGCCAAAGGCTAGCGCTCTCAGAATTGTGGAACTTTTGCAGGATATCTCGTCCTCGCGACGTACATTTATATGCATTGACGCCCTAGACGAGTGCCCGGAAGGGCATCGGGTAAAGTTTCTTGATTCGCTCAGCCAAATCCTCCAGAAGGCCCCAGGTGCCCGGATATTTCTTACCGGGAGACCACATATCCGGGGTGAGGTTGAGAGGCATCTTGCCGGGAGAGCAGCGACTAGATATATAGCGCCCACTAAGGATGATATCACCATATTCCTGCGAGCGAAACTGAGAGAAGATACAATGCCGGAGGCAATGGACGAGAGCTTGGAGGAGGAAATTATCAAGAATATTCCCGAGACAGTCTCGGAAATGTAAGTAGGAAGCTGGGGCACTTATAACAATACCTAGAGCTGCGTGCTGAAAGATATTGTGTCCAGGTTCCTGCTCGCCTTCTTAAGCATAGACAATCCTACAAGAGACGACTATATCTCAAAGGAGACAAAGGCTTAGGGCAATGAGGAATGGCCTTGATTTGGGGGGCGCGTACGAAGCAACACTGGGAAGGATAAGGGCCCCGGGTGGGGGAAAGACGAGACTGGGGATGGCCGTTCTGATGTGGATCTCCCATTCGGGACGACCTTTAAAGGTGGATGAGATATGTCACGCTCTGGCAGTTCGGATGGGGTCAAGTGATCTCGATACCAATAATGTCCCTGCGATATCGACTATACTAGGTTGTTGTCAAGGACTTGTGATCGTGGGGAAGGGTGCCTCGACTATCAGGTTGATCCATTTTACCCTCCAGGAGTATCCCTGCACGCATCCCGACCTCTTTGCCAGAGCTCACTCAACAATGGCGGAAATCTGCTTGACGTATCTAAACTTCCAGCGCATCAAGCACCTTTCAGCCAGCCCGTCCCCTGACCCCGAGGAATACCCTTCCTTGAATACTCTTCTTTATATTGGGGAGCCCATATGAGAATGGAACCCTCAGGTGGCGCAAAAACACTTGCGCTCCAGCTTCTTGGCCTGTTCGATAGTCATATATCTGCCAAATTCCTTTAGAAGTCAGTCAGCAGGGGTTTCCCATTCAATATATTCCTGGTAGTAGGCCGTTTCCTGCGCTGCACCGTGTCACGTACTTCGGCATCGTTGAACTTGCAACTACCTTGATAGAGATGAACCGATGGGACGTGAACCAAAGCGATAGTGCGGGTACGAAGCCACTCATATGGGCTGTAAGATATGGGCATGGAGAGGTAGTGAGGTTGCTCTTGCGAGAAAAACATATTGATCCGGACCAAGAGGACACGAATTATGGCCGAACAGCGCTCTCGTGGGCCGCTAAATACGCATGAGGGGGTTGTGAGATTCCTTCTTGATCCGGGACCTGTCGATCTTGGGGGCATAGGCCATTGGTGGGGCGGGGCGCCGCGGACAGTAGGCCGACTATTGGGCATGAGATACGTTAACCCTGATAGCTCGAGTAAATGCGGCCGAACACCGCTCTCGTGGGCAACTGAAAATGGCCACGAGGGAATAGTGGAGCTACTGTTAGAGTGGGGGGATGTTAATCACAATAGCTCAGATCAACATGGCCGAACACCGCTCTCGTGGGCTTCCCGGGGGGGTCACGTGGGAATAGTGAAGCTACTGTTGCGACGGGAAGATGTTGACCCCGACATCCCAGACACGGAGTATGGTCGAACGACGCTCTCGTGGGCTGCTGGGAATGGGTATGAAGGAGTAGTGAAATTACTGTTGGAGCGGGAAAATGTTAGCCCTGACAGCTCGAGTAGATCCGGCCGAAAACCGCTCTCGTGGGCTGCCGAGAATGGCCATAAGGGAACAGTGAAGCTACTGTTACGACGGGAAGATGTCACCCCGGACTGCTCAAGTAAATCAGGCCGAACGCTGCTCTCGCGGGCTGCGGGGAATGGGCGTGAAGGAATTCATCCTTCTATCCTAACACCCGCACCTGGCAGCAATAATGCATTCCTAGCAAGCCTGGCCGAAGAGAATCAAGGAAATATACAAGAGGGAAAAAAAATGGAACCTGCAGGTGTCTGAAGCTGTGGATTGTTGTGTTCTGAAGGTCTAACGTCGGATTGGGGGGGGGGGGGGGTCAGAGGCGACTGGATAAGTATTAGTTCCGAAGGTGATATGATGTGAAAATGCCTAGCTGGCGCAGTGGTTAACATGTCAAGAAACTAAGAACCTTCTGCGCAATTAGTAGGAGCCCAGGAGTTCGATTCCTCTCAAAATGAGTTATTATCGAACAAATCCGTCACGTAGGGGATGTGGGCAGTCCTGCCCTACAGGAACTGGGAGACTGAAGACCTTAAGCTAAGCCTTCGATAAACAAGGCTGTAGCGCAAATCAGAACCTGCTGCGAGGTGGTAGAATCCGACTCTAGGCCCTACCCATAAGGGTAGGGTTGGCGATCGGCGGGGTAGCAGAACAAAAATGAAACCAGAGTTTTTTAGTTTTTTTTGATTCTTTTCCTTTTTAAAGAAGCTGATTTGCATCTTCTAAGTTGGGGGAGGGAGGGGGGGGAGCGACGGCAAATCCTGAATGCTATACGGATTACTTATTTTAGTATTAGATTATAGTACAGTGCCGGTACTCTTCTGTTACGCGCTAACGTACGGGTGCCTAGCGATCTTAGGCCATACGTCTATATGATCTGGACACCTCTGAGTATTGCCTTGAGCTGTGTACGGACGTGGCGGTGTTTCAGGGCTTTGTTATTCCTCATTATGCTATGCATGGCTCCTCCTATATTTGCTATCCATTCGTATTAGTTAAACTATTCTGTTACCGCCCCTGTCATCCCAGAATTGTATAACAGTTGGATTTATAGACCGGTTGAGTGATCATCCATGATGTTGGTCGACGGGAAACTACACAGTATTCTACCCTACCGGTACAACACCATGTGGACTGCGTGTCCGATTAAGTGCGCTTTATGGGTTTTGCCATAGAATTAGGTTCATGGAGCGCAAAACAGAACCTAATCCAACTTTTGCCCTAGTATGGCCAATTCGAGAACAAACTCTCACTCCCATTTACCTTCTTGTAGCATCATATTCTACCCTCGGGCACAAAGGCTAATCTCCCTGCCCCACACTCCGCCACCCCGCAAACACCCCACTTCTATCTCTCCACCCCCATGCTACACAGTAATGCGCAGCAAGCATATCCCACTCTTCGACCTCATCCAGCATTTCTAACCCCGCGATCCTCTCCCTCTCCCTTGCACTGACCCACCCATCGTGTATCCCTTTAACACTGACAGCAAGCTGCCCATCAGCGAAACCCAGTACCCTTAACCGCTCAACCTGTCGCTCGAGGCTAGAGTATTTCTTCAGCGTCTTCAGTACGATCCCCCTCGCCGCGAGATTCTGTATCATCACGCGGCCAAAAGCGTCGTCCCCCCCAATCGGTTCGTACAGTATTATACCGACCGAGGAGGAAAAGTCAGTTGTTATCCATTTAAGAATGGCATCTGCTTCCGTTGGAGATAAATAGATGAGGCAACACTCCGAGATGAAGAGTGTCGGGAGAGAAGCGTTTATCGAAGCGGAGAAGTCAGAGGAGGGGCGGAGGGTGCGGATGTCGAGAGGGTGGATGGAGTAGTGTTTTGACGTGAGGCTTCCGTTCACCTGGTCTACCGAGAGGTCCTGTGGCGATAGGAGGGCTTGGAGTGCCGGAGAAGCAGTTATCGAGGCAATCTTCCCACTAGTGACAGCTCGGAAGTCCAGCTCTCGATAGGTGAGGGTTGGTATCACGCCCGGGTCAGCAGATGCAATGCGGAAAAACCTGGTGTCTGAGCCGGCGCCTAGGGAAATAATCTGCTTTGGTGTCTCCGGGGAAGAGGATAGGAAATTGTTGACGAGCTTGTCGATTGCGGTTGTGCGAATGTATGTCCCTAGAGTGAATAATAATTCAATTGGGCTCAGATGACGGGGAAAAGGTTATATAGTCCATGCCCCGCACCTCTATTTATTAATGGATACCGCCTCTGTGCCTCCCCAGCGACAAACAACCTCGCAAACGGATCCTCAAGATATCCCGCCTCAACAGCACTCAATCTCGACTGAGATGCGTCTTGGTCCGTCTGCTGCACGACCCGATCTTTCTCCTCCACGGAGCTCCCACCATCCCGTTTCGGAAATCTTATTGGGTTCATTGCGGCTTATATTTATATTCCGTGATCTGAGCGGAGGGGGAGTGTGAGTGTTTCGCTTCGGAGTCTTGGTAAGGTACTCGTAGATGATTGATGGTACTTGTGGGAAGCGAGCAAGTATTAATTGGGAGAAGGCGTCAGTTGGATCTTGGCAAGCATCTTCCTTCAGTTTGCACGTGGATAATAAAGAGGAGCTACTTGTACTACAATGTCGCCATGTTTCGCTGGAACTCTTTATCTTACTCCTTGCTCTCCAGGTATAATAAATGTATAATAACTTCTGTGAAGGAAAATTTTAATGTGGACTATGATCCCTCTGGGCACGGAAGGGTTGGTATTGTACAGTATCAAACCCCCGGGGAATTGAAAGGTATCGTATCTTGGCATTCAACTTGTTTCTCCTGTCCTCTAACCGGCGATGGAGACTACCGGTATTTTCGAGTGCCGCACTCAAGGTTCCCACCACTATTGGTAAGAGTATTTTGCCGTACCGGTAGTTTAGTTTCTCCCGATCAATCAATTGCCTCAACATGAACCCAGCCCACCCGCACGACCCGACCCATGTCCCCAGCACACGCTAGCTCTCCTCCTGGTAACCTCACCAGCTAACCACGTGACCAACCCTAACCACTGCAAGCCCTCATATCGCGAACTCTAACTCAACCACACCTCCTCCTCCTCCCCCATCACCAGCCACAATACGAACCACCCACCAACCACACGCAATTCCCTCAACAATGGTCCTCTCCTTCATCCTAATCCAAAATCGCCAGTTAGCTTCCCCCTCACCCCCACTTTCCCGCACCCTGTGCTAACCACCTCCCCTTCTCCTCCACTCCAGGGGCAAAACCCGCCTAGCAAAATGGTACGCCCCATACGACGTATGCGCCCGGCTCCATCCACCCACTCCGCATCCCTACTAACGAACGAACGGAAACAAACGAACATAGGACGAGGAAAAAGTCAAACTGAAAGGCGAAGTCCACCGCCTCGTCGCCCCGCGCGACCAGAAGAACCAGAGCAACTTTGTCGAGTTCCGCAACAACAAGATCGTCTATCGCCGCTATGCGGGCCTCTTCTTCTGCGTGTGCGTCGATGCGAATGACAACGAGCTTGCGTATCTAGAGGCTATACACTTCTTCGTCGAGGTGCTTGATGCGTTTTTTGGGAACGTGTGCGAGTTGGATCTTGTTTTTAATTTTTATAAGGTCTATGCGATACTCGATGAGGTCTTCCTGGCGGGAGAGATTGAGGAGACGTCGAAGCAGGTTGTGCTTACGAGGTTGGAGCACCTGGATAAGTTGGAGTAGGGTAGGAGGGTTGGGGAGTAATTCGAGGTAGAGTGGGGGGGGGGGTTAGGATGTGATCTTTTCGGGCTATTTTTTCTTCTTATTTCGCCAGGGCAATAGATAGATAAGTGAATGGGATATCGCAAGAGTGGTAGGGGCTAGGTGCTATGGGTATACCATAGAGGACGTATATTCGGTTATAGTATCCGCCTCAGTACCCCCCACCCGAAATACCATGCAAGCTCTATAATATAGGCTATGTCCTGAGCTTTCACTAACACTCTACAAGCGTGTGCATGCTTAAGCCAAGCCAAATTCTATTAGATAATTTTCTCCCAATACTTTTCCTATAGTCCATCCATGTGTTATAACCATGACCCAATCAATGCCCATGCTACTATTACCGAATATCCGAGATCCAAAAAAGGGATAACGCCTCTATAGTTCTTATAAAATGGTAGCCATCACCTATCCTCCTCCTGCACCCCCTCAATAGCCCTATCCTTTTGCCTTCCAGTCTTCGCCGCCGCCCTTCGGGAATGAATCCTCTGCAGCGGATTCGGGATATCAATCTCTGCAGACGTATCTTCCTCTTGTCCTCTCATCTTCGCTAATTTCGCAACGAAGGAACTAGCGGCCCTCGAGGAGAGCGTCTTCCTATCACCCTCTACGCCCTCCCCGCCAGTACCCATCCTCTGTTGTCGCATCTTTTCCACGTACTCCCTGTACGTCGGCCTATGCAACAGTCCAGACCTAAACTCGTTCGATCCGACAAGCATTTTCAAGAGGTCGACTAGCTCCTCCACGTATTCTATGCATTCTTCCAAGGCAGCGGCAGAAGCGTTCCAGGAGAGGAACTTGAGCCTTAGTGCTCTGCGTCGTGCCCCGGCACCGATGTCCAACCGCTCGCTCAACTCCCCGCGTTCTTGCCGCTCATCTTCTTCGAGCAGGATCTGGCGGACGCGGACTACCATGCGGAGATGTGCTAATCTTGCCGATGGCAGGAATTGTGGAAGAGGAAGCTTTGTCGTCAGTGCTTCGTGGCAGGCAAAGAGCATTAGAGTGATTGAAGCGGCGACGTTACGGCGGTAGCCGTATACTAAAGAGTTATATTGTTCCAGCACGGCAGAGCCGTAGGCTTTGCGCATTTGGAGCATGTTCTCCATCCTGTCAACGATTTGGCGGAGGACGAATATTATTTCTTTGTACACCACTTCTTGGGTATCAAAGGAACCTTTGAGTCTTGGTTCTTGCTTTGTGAAGCCCAGGAAGGCTTCTGCGCTGGTAAGAGCTGCTTCGGCTTTCTTTGCCGCTCGCTCAAATTTCCGGAATAGCCTTGGCGTACTGACGATATTTCTAGTGTCATCCACTCCGTATGCTATGCATGTTTCCATCTTGGTGATCTGCACGATTGCTGAAGCGAGTGACTCTTTCAGTCTCACTCGGGCTTTGGCAGGCAGGATGATCATTTGTACCAAGGTTGCAGCAGCGCCGCCTTTGAAGATATTAGTAAATCAGCCGGAAACAGGGGCGCGATATATATCACCTATAAGCATGGTAACAGAACGCTTTGTAAAGTTCTCCTGCGATGATCCGGGAACGGTTTGTAAATGCGTAGAGACCGCTACAACACACATTGAAATGGTGCAGATCATGCCCGCTTTCATGTACCTGGTTCCAAGTTGGACATAATAGCTAGGAATCATTCCTATCAAGATCATTATTGCGATCACATATTCGTTCCCATTGCGTGCTTCGTAGGCAGCATAACCCCATACAGACCCTATCAAGGTGCCCACAGCACGGAGGGCAAAGATCCAAATTGTAGATCCGACAGCGTTCTCAAAAACAAGAATAAATATTAAACCAACCCATACTACAATTGCTGTTAGTGCCATCAAGGGTCGGAAGCGGAAACAAGGTTCTTACACCCTCGATTGTAGTAAAACCACATCTGCCAGCCGCTGACGAAAGCTGGCCAAGACACCAGCATAACACCCAATGTTAGCTTGAAAGCGTAGAGCACATCGTCTGAACCACCAGCCCATTCAAGAAAGTCGGCAACGCGCTCTCTCACTCTCTTTTTCCGTCTCCGGTCCTTTCTCTCCCTTAGTGTTTCTCTAGATGTCATTTCGTCATCACCTAGATCGCCGCCTTCTTTGAGATAGGCATCCCTCTTGGCTGCCGGAAGACTCTCGGGCTCTTTGGTTCCGCTGAAAAGCCATTTCCGGAGCTTAATCTTCGGAAACCAGATCCTTCGTGTCTCCTTACGATCTTTATGGAGCTCAACTAACTTTCGAGAATATTTTAACATATCCAGCGTGTGCGAACTAGCAATAACAATATAAAAATTAGATTCCCGGTAGGAGAAATATCCCGAAAGAAAAGATGTACTCACGCCGCCTGACGCAAATTCAACATAAAGCTGCTAACTAGGAAAACCTCATCCCGAGGCATCACATCAATCTCCCCATCTATCATCTCTGCATTATTAGTTTCCTTAATTGCCGCACCTTCAAGGGCTTCGGTAGATCTTCTGCAAAATTCCTCGATTGAATTTTCAAGCCAATCGATATGCACATCAAGCTCCTGGACCAGAATTCCTTTTGGGCAGCGAGGTGTTCCTTTACCCTGTTTCAGGGACGGAAGCGTCGATACGTCCTAAATTTGTTAGCCAAGATACAGCGGGCCAAAAAGGGGGCCGGTACAAATGTATATGCAACGCAAGTATTGATAACATCTACGCATCTGTCAATGGTGGTTTGCAGGCCGCTTAGTGGTGCTTCAACTCTAGAGGTTGCACGGATGTCACGTCAGCCCTAGTCATCACCGCTCACTCGGCAAACATTTACACACCGTTCGAGAAGGTACCGCAGCAGCTGCTGATCACCAGATTCGATCTCTTTTCTCGGTCTCACTTGGCCAATATTAGTACCATCTACTGAGCGCTTCTTTTCTTTGTGTTGCTCCTCCCCCGTCGCTTGGTTATCTGTGGTGCCCCCATCGCCAAGCAATGCATATTTGCTCTCACAAACCCCAACAAGACTGAGGGTATTGGCGACGAGCTTCTTAATGCCTTTGCTTGCTATGGGCTTCAATTCCCAGGGTGCAAGGACCGACAGTGCAAGCTCAAATGAGCATTCAATTAGGGCGCCATTACACTCGGTTACTTTCTTGCGAAGCTCGCTTTTCGCCTCCGTTAGATCCTTTAAGGAGGGTTTCTTTCCTGCAGAGTCTCCATTGGTATCTGATGTGGAACAATCCCTGTAGGTTAAGAACAGTTGGCTAGCGTCCTTTTGAACCTCCAAGGTCTTCTGAAGGGTTTCAATTGTTGTCAAACCCAAGTAGGTGCTTCCAAACTCAGGAAATACCGCCACATTTACCAGCAACACAATTGCTGAGGCTGTTAATATCGGAAGCAGGAACTGCTTGGGGAAAACGGTGCTCATTTCATATATCGGAGAAGTCTATTTCTCTCAATACCACATTATAAGCCAGAAACTTTTGACCGGTTTTCAGCAATGGAGGAGTTATACCAATCCAATAACAACGGGTATAACCATGAGAAGAACCAATATAAAAAGCCTAGGTGTGGAGCTCCTAACGTAGCCGTGCACAAAAACTGATATTGTCAGGAAGATTGCCCTTATCGCCATCATTCCCCGTTCGCTATGGGGATGCACGAGTGATCCTAGGTATACCGCCAACGAAGCCCACGCAACGCCAATTGACGCACCGAGCGATGCAAGTATCAATGCTAGAAAGCAAATCAGTTAGTAATGTATCCCTCCGGGGCAATTGGAAGGCTGCATACACTCCACCATTGATCCAAGTCGGCGTCCGGGATGGCCTAGATAGAGTCAGAAAAGCTATTTCGTAAGCCAACCGAGCTAAATACCGAAACTATATTATGGAAGAGATATTAGTACAACAAGCTAAAACCAGAGCGCAAAGCGAAAACCAATCAGACAGGAGTCAGAACACAAACACCGTTGTGATGGATGCCAGATATGTCGCCGTGCCATATACATCTGCGCATCCACACAACATTTTAGCAAGCATTGTCCAACCCGTAAGCAAAAAGAAGGCCGTAAATACAAGCAAAAAATAGAGCGTAGGAATTTTAGGGATTTGAACACGCAGGGGAGGGCAATTGCGGATCCTTACTGCGGATATTCGGAAGTAGTGAAATTATGACTGAAAAGTCGAAGCTCCAGGTTAGCAATACAAAATCCAGAGATTTTCCAAACAACTAAACATTTGGTAAAGGAACACAAACCCGTGAGAGTAGTTGCAAGAACACACTTGAATATCCTCGCTGGCAATTTATCTGTTAAGTCCAAAGTTAATTAGCCTGGTCGACCCATGCTTAGGAGAACCTGCCTCTAGTCAGTTCCTCACGAATGGCGAGCCACCGCTTCCTGCAGAGATTTGCCGTAGCCATAATTCGAACATAAAGCAATCGAGGTTTCGGTCGCGTGATGGGGTATGAAGCATAGAAGAGAATTTTTCTCAGAACTGCATAGGGTAGACTATAAGAAGGTGACCGAGGAAGAAGGGCAGAATGAAAAAAAAAAGGTAAGATGGGAAAAAAAAATACCTCTGGACGCAGGGCTCAGTACTGGTAACGTCACGAATACCGCATTTCAGCGAGCTGCAGTGGCTAATATGGTTAAGCGAGCATAAAATTTTATGGTGACACTAAGCGAGTGATGCATCAACCCAACGCATCCAGGGGGGTCAAATAAACGCAATAGAATTCCCTACGACTCGAATACCGTACTCGAGTACAACACTATATACCAAAATCACAACATAATTCAAATGGTATCATATATTGCGAAAATTTCACCCATAGCAGCACCGAAAACTCACTTTCTACTACCACACGAGTCTTTGAGAGAGAAGAGAGGGCAGAAAAAGCAAACAAGAGAACAGGAGGATAGAGCTGTAAGTAGAAACTAAGTTATTAAACTAAACTACTTGTTAATATATAAATTAAGGATCTACGATGCAGCTACGATAAAACACTGGGAGTTCACTTGATCAGAATAGGGAGATTGGGTATCAAGGAAACAAATTCGGCGAGCTATTAAGCACCGCTAGAAGTTATTGGATCCAGATTACTTTCCCAATCTGGTAAGGAGCATTCCTAAGAGGATGGCAGGCCATCATTTGATACTGAAGGATGTATATACTCGAGTACAAGGTTTTGAGTCTATTTTATTTTTGCTCTTGTTGTTGGGGACCAAAGTTATCATTACAGAGTTTAGTTGATGTATGAGTACTCGAGTATGATACTGCACAAGTACTGGTACAAGCAGGATACCTGTTGCAACGCAGGTATCGTGCTCATGTCATTTGATACCAGTTGAGAGAAGGTCGCCAAGCCTTGTCATACAACTATTTGCAGCACAGCCTAGGTCTCGGCTCAAATCTTCTATGATTGTCTTGGCGGTGGGGTCGTCATCTCATCTGGAGGGGAACTTTTTATCATCGTTTACCATAACTCGTGTATTGACATTTACACTTCTCGTCTGCTCATCCCCTCATATCCCTTCTCGCTCGGCATACTCTCATTTTATCTCATCCTTCTCATCTCTATCCGATATGCCTCCTCCTTCGACACTTATTGTAATCCTCACCCTATTTGACGTGCTCTATCACCATAGCTAACACTTCCGAAAAAATAGTCGAAGCTTAAAGTAGCTCTTAAGCTCTCTGTATCTCGCCTACGGATGGCCCAGCAGCGGGAGACCGCCCTGGCGAAGGTAAACCGCCGACAGATGGCTCAACTTCTGGAGCAGGGGAAAGAAGAGTCTGCCCGGATTCGTGTAGAGAATATCATCCGGCAGGACATCTCGGTGGAGCTCATGGAAATCTTGGAGCTGTATTGTGAGCTCCTATTGGCCAGGATAGGGATGATGGAACCGAAGTATATTCCCTTATACCCCACCCACCCCCTAGGATACCGTTGACGAATGCTAGGGAGTGTGACCCGGGGTTAGAGGAAGCTGTGAAAAGCATCATATACGCAGCCCCCAGGAGTGAAATCAAAGAGCTTCAGCAAGTCCGCCAGCTGCTTGTTGAAAAGTATGGTAAAGAGTTTGCCCTTGCCGCTATCGAGAACAGTGATGGAAAAGTTGCAGAGAGGGTACCTTTCGGTCCCACCACCCATTCGGGTTCGAAATAACTAATATTTTTTGTAGGTCCTGAAGAAACTTCGTGTCGAGCCCCCGTCCGAGACTCTTGTAACACTCTATCTTAAGGAAATTGCGCGGACCTACTGTATCCCTTGGGGGCAAACACCTCCGAGCACACCGCCACTGGAGGGGGACGACGACGATGAACCTTCCACTGCCATGGCTGTCCCCGCTAATGAAAACCCTCCTCTACTCGCGGACCCTAAAGCGGCAGAACTCTCAAAGGCTACACCACCCCGTGAGATGCGGTCTCCGATTAATATCGCCCCCCCTTCCCCATCAACCGAGAATGTTCATCCTACCGTTAGACTGCCTGACCCACCGGCTATGCGTCCACTCGCCAAGAAGGTGGTCACGGAGAATAGGAAGCCAGCTACGGCAACTGGTGGGACTAAGAGCGCCTTGGATGATGACGACCTGGCGAAGAGGTTTGCTGCATTGAAGAGATTATAGTACGCCACGCAGGTTTGGATTGGAGGTGTTCGGTTTTCTCTTTCTGGGCGGTGCTTTTGGTATTGTTTGTATGGCCAATGCTTTTTCGGTCAAGCGTTATTATCCCATTTATGATCTTCCCCCCTCCAGTCCAGGAACTTTGGGCTGCGCTGTGTGTCCTCCTTTTGTGAAGTTCACTGGGTATCACTCGACGTATCACATTCTGGGAAGTGAAGTCGAGAAGTTGGCATTCAATGCTATAAAGAGGGGTGTTAAGATGGCTCATACCATATCAATGTGAATGTTCCGACGATAGAGGGAGCGGATATCCAATCACGTATTTGTGCGATTACAGCGCCCATCTGGAAGAGCAGAATGACACAGTATTGTGGATTGCCAGCATCAATCGTCGCATGGCACAATAGGTACGTGTGAACTTACTAAGCTATCAACTTCCTCTATCTATTCTGTAAAAGTTCCTCCCCATCAAAACCTCAGGCACACAACGCGTCCTCTTAGTTCCGGGTTTATGGTGGCAGTGTTAATTAGCTAGTAGTTCTGGGCCTCTATTTTACTGCTCAGTTGTATAGTCAATCCTCAATACATAGCACTACTCGTTCTACACACAATCTAGCGTACCCGAATAAATGTACAGGAAGTAAGCAAGTAAGTAGACTACCACTTTCTGAAGACGGTACTGAGGGAAATGAAATTCTAAGTATAATAGCTCCCAAGCCACCCCTCTGCCCAACGCTCAAACGGGGAAAGAAAAGTTAGAAAAAAAAAGGAAGAGGCTAAGAATTCGATCATACAACGACTAACTTAAGCCAAGGGATTTCAGCCCTTCCCCCCTCGCTTCCGCCCCATGCCCGCACTTTTCCTAGCAGCAGACCACTTCTCCATCTTCTCTTTCAAATACCTCCAACTCCTTAGTGGCCCGGCAGTCACTACGCCCTTAAGACTCTGAACGGTACTCGGCCATCTAATAGTAGCCTTGATAACGCCCCCGACAACCTTCCCAATGTTATCCAAATCCCTCACGATCCTGCGCTCGAACTCGCCGCCTTCCCGCCTGAGCATGCGTTCTTCATCGGCGCTTCGGCCAACCATTTTTTCAAAGTCGAGTGCTGGGATGGCGAATTTGCGCTGGTACTGGAAGTACACTTTTTCCCGGAAGGATTTCGGGAGACGGCGGATTATGTTTGCGCGGCGTTGGGGGTGCATGTCCTGCTGTAGCATGATGTGCTCTGCCGGGTCGTTCCATGTTACGCCCTGGCTCAAAAAATTTACATTGGGTAATTGCTCTACAAGCGGAGAATACAGGCGACGGAAGTGCGGGAGTTGGTTGCGAACGATGTTGTTCACCTTGTGCGGGTTTTCCGAGAATAACTTCATTCTCGGGTCGCCGGTATAGGAGATCCCGGCTATCGTCGTGTACAGGTCGTGTTCTGTGAATTTCTCCGGGAGAAGGAGGAGTGCGGTGCGGATTGCGGAGAGGAGGTTGTGCTGGTTTGCTAGACGCACCTGCGGATCGTCACGGAGGATTTTTACCGGCTTTTGGAGGCGTCCCGCGAGGTAGAGGGTGTCCCAAGTTTGTAGGTCTTGGATTAGGGTTGCGAGATTTACCACGCCATATTTTATTAACTGAGCTCCTAGGCGTCAGTACCGATCTCTCATTTCCCCACTCTCGGCGGGGCATAGAAGTGGGGGGGGGGGAGTATTACCGTCCCGCCAACATCGACGTAAGGATTGAAGTAGACCCCAGCCCCGAAGTCGTCCTGAACGTGGCCGATGACTGCGCTTCCCATTCTCCCCAAGAATGAATAGTGATCTCTATGCTGCGCAAGATTTAAAGAATGCCAGTGTTGAGTGTAGGTCACGCCGAATATCAGGTCTATCATTGGCTTCTTTCCTCCAGCTACGCCACCACTGCTGAACTTGCTGCCCTGGGAGAACACACCGGAGCCATAGGCGAATGCGTAACGCACCGGCGCACGGAACTGCCATAGAAGGGAGCGGAGGCGGTCTTTCAGGGCATCGTCGACATGCATGTGCTGGTTTGTTCCAAAGTTGCGGGGGAGATGGGTGTAAGAGGATAAGTCCAGGTCCGGCTCGTCGAAGTCTGGGGGTGGAGGGGGAAGTTTGGTATATGCGTCATTGCTGTTGTTGGGCGGGGTCGATGGTGAGGCTGAGAAGTTTCGATATTGTCGGAGGCGACTAGAGGAGTGGAATGGGAGGTGTAGCCAGGGTGTTCTCTATTGTAGAAGGAGGAGGTTGTTGGTTAGCTGTTGTATTCCACTGTACATGATGGGTGATGGGTAGCATGGTGGTGGTAGTGGTAGTGGTGGGGAATAAAGTACAAAACCTACTGTTAAATGCCGTGGTATCATCATGTCTCAACTAATTGGGTCCCTGTGAGCAAATAAAACAATGTGTGATGGCGGAAACGATGCTTGTGGGTTTGGACACCAAATAAAAATAGAGAAGACCATCAATATCGTTTAACTGGAGAGCTCTCAAATCAAGCAATGCGAGACTCCGAGCAAAAGTAACGACGGACTTGGGCAGGGGTTTGAAGAGAAGAGAATATCATATCAGTGGAAAAAAATTAAAGTAATTGCCAAGACTAAAAAGAAATAGGAATGATAACTCGATGAGATCACTCTTATTTGTTCCAACGGTCCTATTGGACAACTGCAGTAGTCATCCTTGTGTTCCTGGCGATCCGGAGAGTTGACTTTCATTATTGCTAGTGCGAGTAGAGAAGGTTTAGGTCCAGCCTATAAAGTTAGGGTCAGTGAGAATGATATTACCGCATTTAGAAGAAAAAAAGGCTCGGGGCCAAGTGAACGCTTAGTCATCAGGCAAGCAGCTCCAAACCAAGTCTATTGTGGTAATTAGTGTCTCTAGGTCACAACCAAAACAAACCACTTCTGCAACGCGGCTAACGACGACAACAACAACAAAGGGACTCCCTTCCTCCAACTATTTTCCCCCTATCTCATAACCCACGACAAACCATTACCACCACCAGCAATCAATCAATATAACAACAAATAAGTCCCGAATCGGAGGGATAAATTTCAATACGAAACGGCACCTTGCTCAACCACTGACCGAACTTCTTTTCCTCCTACAGTCTCTTCATTTTTCTATACTTATCAATATATTCTTACAATCATGTCGAAAAAAGACATGAGCATTCATGAGAAGCGACTGGCATCCTTCACACGTAAACGGCGTGCATCATCTGCTGTTGGGAATAAAAATGCCGGCAGCGGGAAGTGGCCGCATGAGCACCCTTCTCCTCAAAAGGTGTATACATGCATCACTTCTCAATTCCTCAGAATTCCAGAACTAAAGCTAATATTTGCTTCGAATAGCTAGCCGACGCTGGCTTCTACTTCAATTCTTCTGATGCACATCTCGATAACGTCACCTGCTACCTCTGCGATAAGGACCTTGACGGCTGGGAAACGGATGATGATCCGGCATCGGAGCACTTTAAGCATTGTCCCGATTGCGGATGGGCTCAGGTTGCATATGCTTTGGCATTCAGGGACGATCACAAGGCGTTGTCGGATCCTCGGGGGACAATGATGACAGAAGCGCGAATTATGACTTTTGGGAAGAAATGGTGGCCGCATGAGGATAAGCGAGGGTGGTTGCCAAAGATTGAGACTGTGAGTTCTGGCTTTATCTACCTTTGCGGGAGACTGGTTCTGACCCAAGTTGGTCCTAGATGGCGAAGGCGGGATGGCACTACGCTCCGGCTAAGGATTCGAAAGATAATGCTAGTTGTGCGTATTGTGAACTGACCCTGGATGGATGGGAGATGAATGATGATCCTTTGTATGTTGCTTTCGTCATTTTCTATTATAACACTAACAAAAATGGTTTAGAGAGGAACATCGCCGACGTTCTCAGCATTGTATGTTCTTTACATGGAAGCCTGCACCAAAACGAGCCACCAAACGCGCGTCGAGGGCGTCGATTCAGTCGCTTGCCAGTTCAATTAGCGATAGGGAGGATGAGCCTACTAGAAAAACAGCACGCGGCAGGAAGCCAAAGAAGGCGCCCTCCGTGGCCCGGGAACTCTCTGTCGACCCAGAACCAATCGTTATCGATGAGCCTGTCAAGGCCCCGAGAGGGAGGAAGAGAGCCAGCAGTATCATTCAGAATCCGGAGCCCGTCATCATATGGGACGGTTCAAAAGATACAGATGAAGACGATGCCCAACCCCCACCGGCTAAGCGCCGGACAACCAGGGCCAGTCTTGCTAAGCAATCGAGCGTTAATCTAAATCCAGATACCAAAATGTCTGACAGCGATAACGAGTCTGTGGCAGCAGGCCCAGCTAAAGGGCGCCCTAAGAAGGGTGTAAGGAGCGTCTCGAAGACCAGAAGGCCGGTGGTCAAGAAAAATTCGAAAACTTTCGTCCCCGACGATGATGAAATCGACCGTGCCTTGGCTCTCGACCTCGAGAGGCCGCTCACTGATGAAGATGATGTTGCAACCTTTAAGAAGCCATTCGTTCGTGCTACCAAACGCTTGACGAGGAGCAGAACTAGCATCGCTGTCGAGGAAAGCATGCGGAATGCGCCCGAAGGCGTCCTAATACCGACAGCAAGAAGAGGTGATAGAGTATCCCGTACTCCACTTGGCACGGCTACTCCTGGATCTATTCGCCGGTCACCTGCTAAAGCCCTGTTCAAAGATAGCAATCAGGATTTCTCGATGCCGATTGTGATTCCGAAGCACTTGGCCCAGGCCGATGCTGATGCCGAGGAAGGGCCGCGCAGCCCACGAGGAATAGGACGACACGAAGATAAGGTTGAAAGCGCTCATGTAGAGGTCGCCCCTGCTGAGGAGCTGGAGCCTAATAGGCCCGCGGCTAAGAAAGTAGTGAGAGGGAAGAGAGCTGTTCCTCCTGAGGAGACTGAAGCTGCGAAACCAAGGAGAGGTAGGGTAGTCGCAAAAGCGCAGAAACTGCCTAGCAGGAGCACTTCGGTTGATAGCCAACCGCCTCCTCCAATCCAGGTTGAGTCAGAGGAACCCGTGGTAGAGGAACTTCCTCCGCCCCCTACTAGAATCGGGGAGTCCTCAGAGGTGCCACTTAGAACTAAACGTGTTCGGAAAATTAAAGGCCGAGCTAGTGCACTGTCGGCAACGTCCATGAACTCAATCGCCTCCGATAATACCGGTGCGCAGATGACTTCCTCCATGAAGTCAACCCTCTCAGATACTACTGCTGCGTATAACATGACTTCTTCTATGAGATCGATTGTTTCCGGCACTACTAGTACGCACAACATGACCTCGTCTATGAGATCAATGGCTTCAGAGAGTGAACAGATAGCAACATCCATTGACGAATCTATTCTCATTCATGATTCAGTAATTGCTCCTGAAGCGGAGCTTGAGGCAGTACTTTCGGACGCAGGAAGTGTTATCAAGTATAAGATCAACCCGAGAGATCGACAGCCTGAAGATGTCGCACCACCCCCCAAGATAAAACGTGGCAAGAAGGCCACTATGCCCCCAAGGAAGCGTCCCACCAGAAACAGCCTCCTTTCTATAGTCACCGACAAAACTGCGGGCAGTGTTGGGAATTCTGGAGACGAAAGTGATGCTTCTCGAGCATCTGCCAGTGGCATAGGGAAGAAGTCCAAGAAGGGCAGCAAGAAACTTGGGAAGAAGACTGCTCAGAGTAGAAATATTGAAGATATCCTTAAGAAGGGTAGCGAGAGCTTCTTTGCATCGTCACAATCCGAGGAACTAACTTCTTCCATCCATGAGGGCTCTAAAAAGGCACGACCTGTTAAAAAGCTTATGAAGGCAATTGAGATTGAGCCTCGCAACTCGGCGAAGCCCATAGACCCCGACCAAACAGAGGAAGACGAGCCAAAATCCATACCCAAGGGAAGCAGGCCTGGAGCCACAGGTAGATCCGTAAGTTTCTCCGATCGCGCTCCAGACCCAGATCTCTATCCTGGCTCGGACACGGAGCTCGACGAAGTCGTCCCCCCTCCAGCGCCACCACCCCTCTCTGCAGCCCCCGCCTCCCCTCCCCGCCCCACCCGTCGCGCACCAGCAATCCCCCACTCTCCAGCTCGCATGCCCCAATCACCAGCACGCATCCCGCTCTCCCCTGTAAGAACACAAATCACTGTCCCGCTAGCTTCAACTCCAAAGGCTAAACCATCCGGCAAGCTCGCCACCGTGCGTCCTTGGACCGCGGTGGACCTAGATACCGTCTTTCACGGGTCGGACACGGAACCCGATGAGACCGTAGGTCTCACTGAGAAGGAGAAGGAGATGACGGTGGAGGATTGGGTGAAGTGGAGTGCGGCCCGGGGCGAAGAGAGGTTGTGTCGCCAGGCGGAGAGGGTGGTTGAGATTGTCGAGAGGGAGGGGAGGAGAGCTATTGATGCTGTGGAGGGGGTTGAGACTGTTTGATGACGCGAAGGAGGTTTATTATTTTTATCTTTTTTTGTACTAAACTTTGAGGGTGTTGTCATGACACTTGGGAGGGGTGTAGATTATCTTGACTAAGAGCGATGCTTTTTGTTTCTTCTGCATGCGAAATGGTTGGAAGTAGGATAATTAGGTGCGGTCTTGCTGTACTGTACTTGTAACTTGCGATTTGGGCTTAGTTTACCGTGGTTGGTCTATAACTTCACTCGGTAGCCGTTTCTTTATTCACTCGCAGCGTTTATCCTAATGATACGCCGTGGGCCTTCTATTCCTGGGTTATTCCATTCGTTAAGACTTGGTTGCACCTTGACGAACTGTGAATGATACATTGTGCCCAGTCGCGGTCACTTTACAAGTTGTATTCCTTCGCTGCCCAGCGGAGTACCGCACAGTACTGTACACGACGCAAAGGAGAGAGCACAGAGCGATCTAAGCCGCAACCTTCCCCACCCCCCAACAACTCTGCACCACCTACCGCCAAAGCCCTAACACCGCACTATACTCGTATAATGAATCCTCTCCAAGGACCCCCCCCAGCGCCCAAGCAAGCGCACACGCCGTATGATATGTAACAGCAACTAAAGAAGGACCAACCGCTGACCAACAATCACCATCCAGGAGTTCAGACTATCATTGCTATTATACTATACTTCCTTTTCCCCGGGGATTTCCCGAGGGGGAACCCCGACCAACGAACCCAAAAGATATCTATCCCCTTCACTAGCTTTTTCTCAACTCACCCTCCAGTGAATCAACAAAAGGGGGGGTGGGGGGCTAGGTGGGGGGAGGCAGAGAGACATCCGGGCGATTTATTTATTTATTACAAAGAACAAAGCGGTCCAGCAAAAAAAAAAAAAAAAGAATTACACCAAAGTGAAATGAGTGAGTTAGTGAGTGAGTGAGTGAGCGACCCGGCGGCGGATAAAGTCTATATATAACTCTTACGGGGTATGATAACTAACTTATCATACCCCGAACATATATTCCGAGATAAAAAATACTGTAGTGCCTCACTTTTTAATTAAGTTATAGTATCATACTCGTAGATCTATCTAGACGCAAGGGGACGACACTTTCTATACAACAAGGAATCCCAAAGATGTGTATTATGATGGGATTCGACGGAATCGGGTCGGATGCCAACTAAGTTAGCGGGCTGCGGATTATGGGCCATCCCTTTCTATCATAAATTATATATCATGCGATACGGTAGAAACCTGGGAGTGCACGAGTGATAATATATGACTGCATTTTTTCTCCCCCCCCTTCTCCTTCAATACTATCATACTACCGCTATCATACTCTGGCTATGATACCTCTTACCCCTTTTATCGCACCACATACCATTACCATTACCAAAATAATAAACTACGATAGGACTATCTCTATCCATCTACATATACACCCACAATCTCAACCCCCCCCTACACCAATAAATAAACCCCTAAACATGCGACCAATTAGCAATAATGCATTAATATATCAACTCGGGATTATATACCATACTAACCTCTAAGCTTTTATACACCTGGTTTCCGCCCTCCGCCCCCCCCTTCTCCCCCTCTTCTTCCCGGGTGGTTCAGGAGAGATGGTGGCTGGGCGTGCGTCTGTATTCGAGATGGAGGCTATTGGGGTGCTTTCGTAGGTTTGTAAACTACTTAAATCCTGATCCTGGGCGGTGATGATGAGGGTGTGGCAGCGTTGTAAAAGGGATTGAGCACATCCAGCTGATACACCGTACCATTCGTGTTAGCGTAAAACCATGTGCGAGAGTAAACACCAAAACAAACCGCGGATCGGCCCCATAGACTATTATTGTAGAACATTGCATCATGGTAATTTCTAAATAACCAACTTTAGCATCAAACACAAACAAAAACCAATTCTATCGGAAGATAAGAGCTAGGTTCTTCAACTCTTTACCCCCTACACTCATCCAAACCCAGACCTAAACCCTGCACATAAAACCCCATCACCGCCACCAAGCCCCCTACTTGCTCATCCTTCAGCAAATACAAGCCCTCGCCCAATCACGTAATCCAACTCCGAGTGATGGAATATGACTCCGTACCCCTCGCACGCTTACCGACTACCCTAACTGCCCAGGGAGATAAATCAAAACCCCCCAAACCAAAGCAATTAATTACACCCAAACATCTTGTACCCCGAAAGGCCCATGCAGGCCAAGCCAGTGATACTACTAATACAAATAAAAACAAAAACCCGATCATCCGCCGTTTAGCCCCGGTGACAACGCCCCCCTCCGTTGAAAGAGACGCCCAAGTATATAGACGACTAAATAGCCACGTCCGTTAAACCCATGTGGTTTTAGCACGCATAGAGCGTGTAAGAAGGGGGGAGTAGGAGAATATGAATATAAAGTATATAACTGGAAGGAAAAACTCCGGACATTTGAAAGGACAAATAATTTAGAAATTGAAGGGAAAAAGACGACAATGTTAAAGAGCATATAATCGAATCCAATATAGGAGGAATATCAGAGATATCCAAAGTAAGAGGTATAACAAGAAAAAGTATTTATCCTGAATAAAGCGATCCCAGAACCCCCTCCAGCCTGTTGACGCCCTGATCGAACGAAAGCGGCACAGTAACAATCCCATAATGCACCAAGACAAAAGCGACTGCGGTGCAGGATAGCAATACAGAATTGACGAATAAAATGGGGTGTTTGCCGATGGGGGTCCCGGATAGTCATCCCTGCTTCAGCTCAAGGATTGCGTTACGGTAATGGACCCAGCCCTCCAGCGCCTGCATATGCTTCTCGCGCGCCTGGCGGTACGAATTCTCCAGAATCGTGTCCTTCTCGCGCACGCGAGTGATGTAGTTCATGATTGTGTTGCCGTCGAGGGTTATCACATCGTGAAGCCCTGAGCTCGAGAGGCGGGTATGGAGGTCGTTGTACTTCCCCTCATACTCGTTCCATTTCATGATGTATGGTTCAACGCGGTAGAAGAGTGTGTTGTAGGATTCGAGGGTTACATTTCGTGGTGTTTTGGGGATTTTCGGTGGGAGGGGGATGGCGAATGGCTCCTCAGCCGGGGTTTGTGGTTCATAGAGATCGCGAATATCCGGTTTGGGGGCTTTCGGAAATCTACCTTTTAGGGTGGGAATGGGAGCTTGTCGCGGTTGAATGGAGGCCTGGGATGCGAGAGGTAAGTTGCTCTTAATTTCGTCAAAGTTCTCGAGGCCTACGCTGGCGCGCTTGAGAGGAGACGCACTCATGAACTTGCCCAAGTTATCGAGCCCTCCTAATTGCCCTGGGAGGGGTGAGCGTGGGGATGCCGAGTTATTGTCCATAGACCGACCGATACTGAGCCTTGGTAACTTGGGCCCGACACCCGCCGTTGGCGAAGGGACTCCAGTATCTGGCGCGGTATCCATAGCGTCAACGTCGTCCTCAACAGTGGTTTGGTGACTGGTCTGTGGTTTGGAATTCTCCGTAGGCTCTGGTTTTACAGGGTCCGTAGTATCTGTTGGGCACTGCTCATATTTGGCACTCGTAAAGTTATTGGCCGGAAGATTGATAGGATCCGGGGTGAGAGTTGTTTCCCTCCCTTTACCCTTTCCTTTGCTCATGCTCGAACCGCTCATCTTCTTCTTGGGACTGCGTAACGCTGTCGCCGGGACATCATGCTTAAAAGCGAATGCTTTAGTGGTATTTATTAAGTTATCCCAGAGAGCTTCTTTGAATGTCGGGTCATCAGGCTGCTGTCGCGCCTGGTGTTGCTGCTGGGCTTGAGGCTGGGGGGTCTGCCGGGGAACGGGTGCGTGCTGGGGCTGGGTAGGGTATACAGGCTGGCTTTGAGGGCGAGCAAAAGGCTGCTTGGGGGGGAAAAGCTCATCAGGAGTGGTGTAATTGAAAGGATCGACCTGAGGCTTATTATCAAAAAAGCGAAAATCGGGGTCTTTGGAAAAAGGACTCTCTTGTCCCATTGGCATAGTGGCAGCTTCGGGGGCATAGTATGAATCTTTCCTGGCTGGGCCATCTTGGGTTGAATCGAATTGGAAACTGGGTCCCGAAAAATTAGTATGATCCGTGGTTATATCGGGTGTAACATGGGGCACGGACCGGAATTGAGAGTCAGTACGTCTCGGCCTTGGAGACGCGATACGAGGACTTTGGCATTCTGGCTCAGCGCGTGAAGGCGGGGAGGAAGCCCTTGCTGTTTCTGGTTGAGTAAACGACCCCTGCCTTCCAGGAGGTCTAGGATCACTCTTTGTCCTGGTATGAAACCTCGAGCCGTTTTCACGAGACTGGTTTTCCCATTGCTCAGAACTGGTCTCTCGCTGTTTCTCCGTAGCCATCCTTTCCTTTTCTCTTCTTCGAACCTTGTCCATAAAACCCTCGTTGCCGTCTTCACCTTTGGGAAGTGGATAAGCAAAACCGCCCGAGTTATCACTGTTGCTTCCCGGGCCACCCCAGCCATCGGTATACCCATTGGTATCAGACTCATGTGAGCGCTGATGCCTTGGCTTTGTGGGGGATCTCTTGGGCCTCTGCCTGGGGGTAGAGGAGGCTGCGCCCTTAGTCTTCGCACGTAGTAGCTCTTCGTAAACCTTTTTCTCCAAATCCTCTTCAGTAGGAGGGAATGGATTGGCAAAGGGTAGGTCTGCTTGGCCATGTCCGTTTCCAGAATGATGTCCATTGGCCTCGCTCCTCTGTCTCCTGACTCTAACCTCTTCCTCTGCCCTTCTAGCCTCTTTTTCAGCCCTTATCCTCTCACGCTCCTTATTTTGCTTTTCTTCGTCCTTCCTAAGTTTTTCCGCTTTCTTTGCATGTTCCGCCATCTCTGCCCGCCTAGCTCGCATAGCCTCTTCCTCTTCTCTTTGCCTTTTCTGCTCCGCCTGAGCTGCCTCAGCGGCAGCCTCTCTAGCTCTGCGCTCCTTAATGTAGGCAGCCAAATCGTAATCAGGAGTTGGTGCAGCCGGGTCGGTTTGCGGTGGGTCGGGAGTAGAATTAGGTCTCGCACGGGGCGAGGATGATGAGGCAGTTTTAGCACTGCTATTCGGAGTAGCTGTAGATTGGCGAGGGCCTGTTCGACTTGAAGAGCTTCTGTCATAATCTCTGGGTGATTCCGGGCGATACCTAGGTTCGTAAGATCCATAGCTATCGTCATGACCTGCGGTTCTATAGGCACCATTATAGTCATAGCCGGAACGGGATTTCCGATAGGACGCTTCAGGATGCCCACCGTAAGCAGTCTTATAAGGGCTTGTTCGAGCTCCGGATTGCTGGGCAAATCCCCTCGCACTAAAGGTGCCTGAGGAAGAAGATGCCCATTGAGGCTGCTGGTGTTGTGTGGTGGTGGTGTACCTCTTTGCAGTTCCCGACGCTTTAGTCTTGCTATATTGGGGGAATGTACCGTCGGGATATCCGTGATAAGGATTTTCCTCGTCGTACTTTGCTCGTTCGAGGTTGTCTTTTAATGTGTCATGCGCCCTCTGGAGGTCCTGGAATTTTTCTTTAGCTAAAGGGTCACCGGGGTTCTTATCCGGATGCGTATCCTTAGCTGAAAAGTGAATTAGTACATGTAAAATGCAACACAGAGTCTGCCGGGAGCGGGGGAAATGTATTCCGGGGGGGGGGGGAAGAACACACCAGCTTTCCTAAAAGCTTTCTTTATCTCCTCCTCTGTCGCCTGCCTGGTAATTCCGAGAACCTTATAAAAGTCAATCTCACTCGGTGCCATGACTCTTAGCCACGCACTGCCGCTGCAAACGAATGCTCAGCTGAGTCCCTGTGGGGAAGGCGGGGGAAGGCCAAAGGGTTGTGGGATGATATGCAAGAGGGAGCGTGGGTTGATGAAGGTGATTTACAACTAGGAAAGGAAAAGAGGAAGAAGGGAGAGGGGATTAAGAGAAAGAAGGGGAAATGAAAAAAAATGAAAAAGTGCAAGAGGGGGGGGGGACCGCAGCGCCAAGGCCTGCGACGGATTTCCAGGGGAACTCGAAGCGGAAGGGAGGGCGGAACGAGGCGTGGAACAACTCCGGACTCTAGAGTGAGTATCTGGAGCGGGGGTGTTATTACGAGAGGGTGAACTGATTAAAAGATAAAGAGAAGGAGTGGTTGAAAGAGGTCACCGTTGATGGGCAGGAAAGGCAAGAAAAAACAGTGGCCAAGGGCTTCTGATAGTGGTGCTTAGGGCGGTGGGTGGGTGATGTTATGGTTGTTGTTGTGGTTGTTGTGATTGTGGTTGGAGTGGAGGGAGTGAAGATGACTACGGTAACTTATGGCGGGGTTGTGCTTGTGCCATACTGTACCCAGAAAGCGCTGATGGGGGAAGGACACAGCACAGTGATGCCTAAAGACGAGGGAGGGCGCACAGCGGCTAGTGCTCCACAATACAGTCAGAAGACAGAGAGGAAGAGAAAGAAAAAAGTTACTCTCCCCTTCTCCTTCTCATAAATCTCACATCACAGATAACCCGGGCAAGGACCAGAGAACATCACATACTGTAAATTAACTAACAGCCAATCTCCACGAAAGGATCCCCGCAGCCATTGGTGCTCGGGAGTTTGCGCTGCTTCCAAGGCGACCGTTGCTATGCTGGCCAACGCACAACCACAATCAAATTGTATCCCTCGACAATCCTCTCACGTCTGGACAACTATACTGTCGAGCCGCTGCTGCTGCTCCTGGGTACCGGTATTCCGAAGGGGAAAGCGGGGAATGAAAAATGAAAAAGATACTTGGTGCTGAGTACTTGGTTGATCGATTCTGATCTCTGAGCAGCTACCGCCCGATGAGTCTACGAGTGCCATACAAGTCGAGGATGTTCAGAAGCAATAACAACTGTACAGAGCAAGATACCGGTCTTTCCGCCCATTCTCCGTAATGGAGCCTCTGATATGGCTACAAGGGCCACATGGACCAAACCTGTATCCTCCAATATGGTACCTCGAAAGCTCACAACACTCGCCATACTTGAGCAGGGCTCTCTCTCTCCTTATATATCTCTCTCACTCTGAAGATGTAACTTACAAAAGTGCTGATGGTAGCCTCGCTGGTATCTTGTGCCTTATTGACAAAAGCAACCGCATGAGCAAAGAATGTGTTGCCGTGTATTAAGCGGAGGATAAGCAGCATTTACCGTCTTGAGCAATGGCGACCCATCGGTACAGTACCCAACATCTTCTTCAGCAACCTGGCATATAATATTATGATACTATATCGTTGCCTTGCGAACTTGGCCTAGCCCCACACTACGAACCCTATCGTGATATGATCATATGGTCAGGCATCCAAACCCTTTTTTTTATATTTTATCTTCTATGATATGATAGTACAGCCTCGTTCCAACGATATAGGGCAAGAATAAAAATTTAAAATTTAAAAAAAAGTTCGCAGATCTCATAACACAGGTGTTGACAACACGAATATTCTTTCAACCCAATCACAGGAAACCAGTCAGACGAGTGACCTGACGGTATAAAGTCAGCCACACTACCGTAAAAGTGACTTCACTAAATTGTCTAGCCCACCGTCTGCCCCCATATCATCCTTCTTGGCAAAAACACGTGGGCATGTGACCTACGCGTCTTCTAGAAGATGTAATAATAATAACACTTGACGCCATAAGTCGATTGAGATCTTGCATGGCTGATGGCAGGCGGCGAATCGGAGAACGTAAATCAGGATTTATGTATTTTTTTAAAATTTTTATTCAGTTTTTCCCAAAAGTGACATGACCATACTCAAACAAGGCCGTTGTACGGCTCATAGATCATGATTGTTTCTGCTCGCCACAAGGATATCTGAAAACAAAGTTGAAGGAAGGCAGGAAAACCCAGCAAACTTAAAGAAACGAAACTCAAGACGCTATTTTCCGCACAGCTTTTAAACACATGGTAGTTCCCAAACCCCTTTTTAATAAGGAGGGTTGCGATTTTGAATCAGAAAATCAAATACTTCCCACTACTGCCCCTGCCCAGGCTGCCAGCCGCCGCCATTCCACATTCCTTGCGACATGTCAAAGCCTTGCTGACCCATCCCAGGACCCATCTGGGCCATCTGGGCCATGTTGACACCGATTTGACCCCCCATTTGACCCCCCATTTGACCCCCCATTTGACCCCCCATTTGACCCCCCATTTGGCCTCCCATTTGACCTCCCATTTGGCCTCCCATCTGACCTCCCATCTGACCTGCCATCTGACCTCCCATCTGGCCTCCCATCTGACCTCCCATCTGGCTTCCCATCTGGCCTCCCATCTGGCCTCCCATTTGGCTTCCCATCTGACCTCCCATCTGCCCTCCCATTTGACCTCCCATCTGCCCCCCCATTTGTGCCATTTGCCCCATCTGTCCGCCCATAGGACCGCTCATTTGTCCCCCCATCGGACCACCGCCCATTGACGCCCCCATACCCAGTGGTACTCCCATTCCGGGAACCATCCCTGGCGGGATACCCATACCCATTCCCATATTTCCCACCATGGCCTGCTGTGGCATCCCCGATTGTTGAGCTATCGAGGTTACGGGAATACCGTTACTCATGCCCCCGCCTACACCAGAATTCATACTCATCGTAGACGGAACCCCTCCCATCTGAACTTGCATTTGCCGGCCTTGTGCTTGCATCATTGCGTGTCGTTGTTGCTGTTGTTGAAGGAGCGCATAGTTCGTCGGTATCTGGCCACCCGGTCCGACGCTCTGAACATGTTGTTGTGCCATCTGAGGGGCATTATGCGGTGAAGGTTGGGGATGGTGTGGAGGGGAGAATTGTACATGTTGCTGGCCAGGCATTCCTTGCATTTGCATTTGCATTTGCATTGGTTGTTGATGCTGTAAAGCCTGATGTGGGACTTGTGCTGGTGGGGTAGGTGATGTTACGTGTCGGGGGCTTTGCTGAGGCTGCATTTGAACTTGCTGTTGAACTTGCTGCTGAGCTTGTTGGTGATGGTGTTGGTGCTGCTGCTGCTGTGATTGCTGCGGTTGATGTTGAGTCGCGGGCCTATCAGCAGCGTTGACCTTTGGCGATGCATTCTGGCTTCCCCCCCTCGATCGACTTCCTCCACCCTGACTTAACGCTTGCCCGGACTGTGGCGGGTTCCCAGGTTTGACGTCAGGATAAAGGCCCTGCAGATCTTTGTACATCTTCTCGAGAACCGACATCCCGGGTGGTGCGAGTAGAATTGTGGGTGAGGGTGGGATTTGGGAAGCAGGCTTATGCGAACGGTCGGCAATTGCAGCTAGGTAGGCAAGATTACATTGAAGCCGTCGCATACATCTAGACCGAGCTTCGGGTATCAGCGAACGCACGTACCGGAAATGGGAGTCTGGTGCTGTTTTTGATCGCGTACTCAATATATCCCTTGTCGGGCGTTTTATTCTCTTCACCTCCGGCGCCCTTTCCACTTGCCTGAAGGTTTATTGTTTCTCGGAGTAGCTCTGTATTTATCTGGAGGATTAATGTGACCCGAGATTTTTCAAGTTGTAGTTGACTTTGGGTCTCCATTTGACGGTTTAGCAAGAGTTGTTGCTGCTGAAGGGCTATGGAGGACGCGGAAGAGGCTGATGCCGATGTAGGTGACAATGATGGGTGGTGATGGGGTAATTGGTTTTGAGCTGGAGTGCCTTCATGACGGATGGTGGTTAGCTTTGACTCCACGCGATGAATTTTCGGAGCAACCCCAGACCGCGCTTAGGGGGGTTCTGATCATAACAGGGTGGAAGAAGCGCTAGCATGTGTATAGCGGGGGTGAAGAAAGGAAGGAAGAAGGAGGGTGCTTTTCTCGATCAAACTTTACCTTGTGGATAAGTAGGATGCTGGCCCAAGGTGGCTTGAGAAGCTTGGAGCTGTTGCTGATAATGCTGAAGTGTATTATGTTGCCCACTCATCATGGACATAGCGCCGCCGCCGCCACCGCTCCCCATGGCGGCTGAAGTTGAGCCGTTGGTTGGCATCGACGTCCCATTCATGACAGTGAAGCTGCTGGCAGTGTTGATCTTTCCCTCGGGTTGAGGCTGAAGTGCGGATGTACAGCTATTCCCAGGCACATGGTATTCCTCCGCACACAAATTTCATGGGGGGCGACGCGGGAATTTATTCCTTTTCCTATGAGGGTGGGGGGGAACGGCTTTCTGGGAGGGAATAAATTAGACTATCCCTGTGTTCTCCCCCTAGGGTATGGTATGTGGGCTGCGGTTTAACGTGTAGATCTCAGAATGATCAGCTGATTCGGGGGCTTACCGTACAACTCTATCATCCGAGGTTTGCTTCACAGAGGTCTTCTTGAATTCTTCTCGTCCGAGCAATATCTCTTGAGAGAACTCTCACTCAACAACTTTAGTCTGTTCCAGAAGCACAGCAGCTTATGGTTATAATTTCCTGCAGGGACTTGCTACTCCGGGAACTGATAATGAACTCATCTTTTATATTGAGTGGATATCGCAGAATAGCCCTCCATTATGGGGGATTTTGCTTTTTTTCCCACCCTCAATTCACGAGTCAGAAATCTTTCTTTGATTATCTTTAATCAGCCACCCAGCGCGGCGTCGGTCCCTTAGGGTTGGTTTTCATATAATTAGAACTCTGCCCTGTTAAAATAAACCTCCCCACAGGCAGTCAGGAACGAGTCCTAGAACAATACCTCTCCACTTTCGCGGGTACTACCGGTAAGGCGATAGAGTGGGATTTTATGATAATGCTAAAAAACATTTATCGTAAGTCGGGCGGGGTGTTCAATGGTAGACTGAAACGGCACTCATTCTTTGTTATCTTGCCAGAGAGATGTGGGGTTTTTTTTTTTTTTTTTTTGTTTAAGTCATGTATTCGTTTGTTTTAAAGGTACAAAGAACTCGCATGCAGCGGTAAGCTATGGCGTAAACAAAACCTATAATAAAACAACAAACAAAAGAAAACCCTATCCACCCAGTTCTCCAAAGCGTAGCTAAACCGTGACGCAATAACCAACCAAGGGAAAACATCATAAACTAGTAAAGAAATATCCAAAACCACCAGACCTTACGATCTCCGTTAAGAAACAACAAGTACAGAAATACCCGAACAAATCAATCATCCTCCACGGGAGAAAACCTGAAGTGGGGCGAGGGGGAGAAGGGAGGGGAGGGAGCAGGGCTGTGGGCAGTGCTGGAAGCAGGGCTCGGGGGGAACATGTTGGGCGGGAAACTGGTGGCCATGAGCGCAATAAATCTAGAAAGAATTGCGATATCCTGATCGGAGGACCATAGGGGCGAGGCAGCGTCAAGCGAGGTGAGGGCCAGGAGGAGACTCTCTTTCAGGCGACGACGGGCTTCGCAGTGGAGGATGGCATGCTCAAAGGTTTCAGCCGAGGCGCGGCACCTGGAGCAGAGGGAGGGAGTGTCTCGATTAAACCAGGAGGGATGGGCTGCGAGGTAGCTCTTACCGGACCGCATTTGGTGGAAGCGACCAGCCATGAACTTGGGGAGGCCCATAAAGGAGTGCGGTGTGAGCGAAGGCGGGTAAGGATAGCCTGGGGGGGGAGGAGCGAGCGAGCGCCACTGCAGAAGGAGGATTGCCCGGGATTCTTTTTTGAGCGCGGTGTACGAGTCAGAGGGAGGGTCCCCCGGAGGGACGGATAGGGTAGGGACCAGTTGGCGGTTGTGCGAAGGAAAGAAAAGCCTGCTTCCAAGCAGGGGAAGCGTCCTATGGGCGATCTCATCGATGGGGAGATGTTTGCGGATCGTTACTTGGGGTGTTCTCCACATGAGGGGACGATGTGCGGGGTTCAACTTGACCAGCAGAGAGCGATGGCAGAGCGGCGAGCGGAAGGAAGACTGGTTCGGGACTGACGTGTGTAGCCTAGCCGACGCAGGATTGATTTCGGGTGGAGAGCAGACCATCCTCAGGGCGGCCATGCGTTGTCGGTGTTCTATAAGGAGGACAAGAGGGGGGAGGCAGGACTCAATGGCCAGTATAGGGACTAGGGTGGATGAAAAACAATTGGTGACCCATCTTTGGACTCGGTGCCAAAATACGTCTAACTTGTCTTGCATCCCCACAAGGGGTGTGTATAGATCTGCGCCATACAGGAGGACAGGGGCGAGGAGGGAAGAGGCCAGCCTGTGGCAGAGATACGGTGGGAGGCCCTTCCCTGGAGGAGAGAGTCTTTTGATCGTGTTGAAGGCGCCCTGGGCGAGGGACAGCCTCCTGCTGAAGTGGGCACTCGAAGAGAGAGGGGGCGTGAACCAATAACCCAGCCACCTCACCGTGTTCTTGGGGGGGAAGTACAGGTCGTCCAATCGGACACCCGCCGTTGAGGGAGGTGAGCGTTCCTGAGGGGTGCGCCAGTGTATGAGCTCAGTCTTGGGGACGGAGAAGGTGAGGCCCCTGGGTGCCGCGATACTGCACAGAGAGCGGTATTGGCCTTGAAGGAGTTGAACGTTTCGTCTGTGGGAGGAGGAGGAGACGGTGACCACGAAATCATCCACGTAGGAGATTACAATACCCTTAGGTATCACTGGGTGGAGCGGAGAAACATAAATAACAAAGAGGAGGAGGGAGATGGGGGAGCCCTGAGGGGTACCCACGGCGACCGGCGAAAATATTCTTGGGGATTCTTGGAAGAGTAGTCTACACATGCGGTTGGTAAGGAAACTGCCAACCCATGCTGTGAGGTATTTGTGGGCCCCTTTGGCCCGTAGTGCCGACGTGAGCTGGCCGGGGTCGACATTGTCGAAGCCGCCCTTGATGTCCAGGAAAAGAGATGAGACCTTGGAACCGAGCCTTTGGAGGAGGCGAACCTCATGGGCGAGGGTAGAGGTGGCGTCGAAAGTAGAGAGGCCCGGGAGGGAACCTGTCTGGTGAGGGTGGAGTAGGCCTACATGCCTGGCCAGGAGGGAGAGACGAGAAGCGATTACCCGCTCAAGTATTTTGGAAAGAGTCTCGAGTAAAACAATGACCCTAAAGGAGGCAGGGGTATCATAGGATGCCTTGCTAGGCTTGTCCAACACAATGCCATTTGCTTTCTTCAGGGAGGCGGGGTGATGTCCGTAATGTAGCAGAGGAGAGAGGAGTTTGGTGAGGAGGGCAGAGCATGATTAGTGAACCCGTTTCCACACGTCGTAAGAGATCGTGTCTGGGCCGGGAGCTGAAGTGTTGGAGGATTTTGAAAGGGCAAGCGTGATTTCATCCTGACTGAGAGGGAAGTAGTCAAGGTAGGGAGAGAGGGAGAGGGGAGGGTTGGTCGGAGGAGGGGTAGAGGGAAAGAAATGTGAGAGTAGGGCCTTGTTGATGCCCTCGGGAGTATCTTGGTCGGGAAAGGAGGGGAACCTTGAGGACTGCCTTCCAGAGGCGAGTTTCCTTGCCTCCCAGACTGAGGAGGGGGAGAGGGACGAGAGGTAGGTAGACCAATGAGTGAACTTGGCCTTTTTAATGGAAGTAAAATAGGAGCGCCTTGCCGAGCGCAGGGCAGACTGGTCATAGGGGTCTCTGGAAGACCTATATGTTCGAGAGGCCGAGTGGAAGGCAGCTCTTAGGTGAGAGAGAAGAGGGGACCACCATGGTTTGGATCTGGGGGACGGGCGTGACACAGGAGTGTTGGAGGAGATGAGGGTCTTGACCTTATTGGCATGGGTGTCGAACCATTCCTCAAAGGTGGAGGATGAGCAAATAGACGGAGGAGGGGGAGGTACCAAGGAGGGGAGGGCGGGTAGGATACTGGACCAATCCGTTTTTGACCAGTTGGGGGAAGGGGGTGGGAGCCTGAATCTGGGAGACTCCAGCGTGATGAGCACCGGGACGTGGTCAGAGCCAGTCGAGGGGAGGGGTGTGTCCCAACGGGAGAACGAAGGGAATAGCGGGCCGTTAGCGAAGGCAAGATCCAGGACCGAGGGCCTGGCGTTGTATGCAAAGGGGAAATATGTGTATAACCCTGGTTGATTGAGGAGAGAGTAGCCATGTTCAGATACCTGGCTGTAGTAGGGGTGCGACAGGTTGTATTCCCCAGAGTCGAATGTGCGTAGAGGGTCGGCAGCGGGATGGTGTAAGTTGAGGTCGCCAACCACCATGGTTGGGAAAGCGTTATCCTGGAATAAATCTGGAGGGGTGATAGTTCGAAAAGGGGCAGATTTGAGAGGAAGATTGTAGGCGTTGATAACCCTGAACCTAGTGAATTGAAGCTCAAAGAAACCATGGGGAGCAAATATGTCGATCGAAAATAAATCAGAGCGTGTGGATGCGCTGGGCAGGAGCGAGACCGAGTTCAGTAGGTGGGGGTGGACGTAAAAGGCCACCCTTGGTTTGGGAAAGGAGGGGTGAAAACACTTGTAAGTGGAAAAGGATGGGAGTTGGCCTCTCCTGACGGGGGGGTCCTGGAGGGCGACTATCATAGGAGGGGAGGCTAACTGACTAATGCTGTTCATAAGGGAGAGAAACACATCCCAGCTCTCAAGGCTGTTGTGTTGAATGATGGAAAAGGAACGAAGTGTACCCCTGGCCGGGCGGGGGGACATGGAAGGGCCGCCGTTGTACTGCATTATCGGGCCCTGCCCGGATCGTTGGAAGGAGCAGGGGAGGGGCTGGGGGCCACCTGGGGGAGTGGACCACCAGCCCCTGGAGTAGGGCGCAAAACGAAGGGAGGAGCAGAGGGGCGGGTTGGACGAGGAGTAACCACCTCGAAGGCAGGGAGAAGTCTTCTTACTGTTGATGGGGCAGAGGGTCTAGGGGTCTCAGCAACAGCCTCACCCTCATCTTCGGTTGTGTCCATGTCTCCTTTGGTAGGGACGGAGGGGGGGTGTTCCCGTGCGTGGGTTGTTTCTTCAGCGGGAGGGAGACGGCTAGGCCTAGCCGGGCAGGCAGGGTCAGTGGCAGGGTGGTCATCCCCACAGTTAGCACAGTGGGCGGGGGAGGCAGAGCAACAATTCGCAACAGGGCGAAGGTTGCCTTCCTTGGGACATGTGGGGTTGGGGCAGCGGTGCTCCGCCTTACGATGGTGGAGGGCACAAATCGAGCAGACAGGGTGATCGTATTTGCAGACAGGGGCTGTGTGGCCGTATCTTTGACAGTTGCGGCATCGAGTAGTCTTGTTGGCGGAGTGGGCGGTTTTGACCTCTCTCTTGCGAGACAGAAGGAAGATGTTAGGGCCCATCCTCTTGCCATCCTCGGGGCAGGTTGTGACAACAACCGAGGAGGCAAGTTTCAGAGAGCGGGCTTCAGGATCCGGGTTGAGGAAGCGGGCCGAGGTGATCTCGATCCCCTTTGCGTTGAGTATGGCAGCCTTGAGGTACATGAAGAGACCCTCATTGTCCTCGGGGAGATATCGGAGGGGGAGGCCATGGATGGCAAATTGGTTCTCGTTGGGGGCGGGCCTGAACGGGAGCCACGGGGAGGAGCCGACTGGAAAAGATTTGTTTAGTCGTGCCGCCAGGGCACCGAAGAAGGGAGCGTAATCAGAGGCAGGCGTGGAGGGGGAGACTCCCAGGAGAGTCACTGTTCCATTCGAGTTGACTTTTGCTGTGAAAGAAAGGGGCAGGGCGCAGTTGGACGAGCGCAAGACCTCTGCAGCTATGTCGGGGAAGGTGGCGGCAATGGTTTCCCTGTCCGGGTGAGAGAGGGGATCCTGTCTGGGAGCATAGAACCTTCTGGCAGCAGCCGGAAGGGTAGCGGGTCTGGAGGAGGAGGTGAAGGAGGAGGAGGTGGAGGAGGAGGAGGTCGGTGAGGATGAGGAGGCGGGAGGAGAGGCCAAAGAGGCAACCCCTTGGGGAGAGGATTTTTTCTTTCTCTTTGACGGGGGGGCCGAGACTTGAGTGTAAGTTAACCGAGGACAGGTAGGGTCCTGAACACCAGGAAGGAAGGTGGAAACGGCGGGGTAACCCCCGTTGGCGAAGTGGGAAGCTTCCCAGAAGGTGGGGTGGGACTTAGCAAAAGCTTCAGGGTTACCATAGTATTTGTTGGTGGCGTGGTCATGTCTGGGGAAGTCGGGATGCAGGCCGGGCGTGGGAGCGGAGGGCTTTCTGGGAGGGGGGGCCGGGGCCGGAGCCTGATTGGTTGGTGGGGGTGCAGGCCTGTGTGACACGGGCCCTGTGCTCACCCTATGTGACAGGTCACGAACCGAAGAGGTAATGGGGGCCAAAGAGGCGGTTAACTCGTCCCTGTTGGGAACCGAGTTTGCCACCTGGCTGATGGAGTCATGTGTATGCGTGATGTGGTCGTTGAGGGTGTTGACCCTCTCAAGGAGAGAAGCCAGTGTGTGGATCGTGGAGCAGAGAAGAGGGAGGATAATGGATTCACCCATAGAGAGGTCTCTTCCGAGCTCAGAGCTTGTGGGGAGGGGGACAACGTCGTTAAAGCCTAGTTTGTTGAGCGTTTCCCCAAGGAAATTCCTTACATAGATGATTTGTTCAGAAGGAGGGGAGGTGGAGCTGGGCCTGGTGGAGGGCACCGAGGAAGGAGGGTGAGGGAAGCCCTGAGGGGCGCCATGGACGGACATTTCGCAGCTCACGAAGAGTGCTAGGTGGAGTGCAGCTCACTGAGAGTGCAGAGTATCGTGAGATTTTGTACCAGAAGCAATGTGGTGTTTGAGAAACGTAGGGGTAGGGAGATAGCGGAGGCGAAGCTTGAGAGAGATGTGGGGGTTTTGTTTTTTTTGTTTAAGTCATGTATTCGTTTGTTTAAAGGTACAAAGAACTCGCATGCAGCGGTAAGCTATGGCGTAAACAAAACCTATAATAAAACAACAAACAAAAGAAAACCCTATCCACCCAGTTCTCCAGAGCGTAACTAAACCATGACGCGATAACCAACCAAGGGAAAACATCATAAACTAGTAAGGAAATATCCAAAACCACCAGACCTCACGATCTCCATTAAGAAACAACAAGTAAAGAAACACCCGAACAAATCAATCATCCTCCACGGGAGAAAACCTGAAACGGGGCGAGGGGGAGAAGGGAGGGGAGGGAGCAGGGCTATGGGCAGTGCTGGAAGCAGGGCTCAGGGGGAACATGTCGGGCGGGAAACCGGTGGCGGTGAGTGCGATAAATCTAGAAAGAATGGCGATATCTTGATCGGAGGACCATAGGGGCGAGGCGGCGTCAAGCGAGGTGAGGGCCGGGAGGAGACTTTCTTTCAGGCGGCGACGGGCTTCGCAGTGGAGGATGGCGTGCTCAAAGGTTTCAGCCGAGGCGCGGCATCTGAGGCAGAGGGAGGGAGTGTCTCGATTAAACCAGGAGGGATGGGCTGCGAGGTAGCTCTTACCGGACCGCATTTGGTGGAGGCGCCCGGCCATGAACTTGGGGAGGCCCATAAAGGAGTGTGGTGTGAGCGAGGGGGGGTAAGGATAGCCTGGGGGGGGCGGAGCGAGCGAGCGCCACTGTAGAAGGAGGATCGCGGGGGATTCTTTTTTGAGCGTGGTGTACGAGTTAGAGGGAGGGTCCACCGGAGGGACGGATAGGGTAGGGACCAGTTGGCGGTTGTGCGACGGAAAGGAAAGCCTGCTTCCAAGCAGGGGAAGCGTCCTATGGGCGATCTCATCGATGGGGAGATGTTTGCGGATTGTTACTTGGGGTGTCCTTCACATGAGGGGGCGATATGCGGGGTTCAACTTGACCAGCAGAGAGCGGTGGCAGAGCGGCGAGCGGAAGGGAGACTGGTTCGGGACTGACTTGTGCAGCCTAGCTGACGCAGGGTTGATTTCGGGTGGAGAGCAGACCATCCTCAGGGCGGCCATGCGTTGTCGGTGTTCTATGATCAGTACGAGAGGGGGGAGGCAGGACTCAATGGCCAGTATAGGGACTGGGGTGGATGAAAAACAGTTGGTGACCCATCTTTGGACTCGATGCCAAAATACGTCTAACTTGTCCTGCATCCCCACAAGGGGTGTGTATAGATCCGCGCCATACAGGAGGACAGGGGCGAGGAGGGAAGAGGCCAGCCTGTGGCAGAGATACGGTGGGAGGCCCTTCCCCGGAGGAGAGAGTCTTTTGATCGTGTCGAAGGCGCCCTGGGCGAGGGACAGCCTCTTGCTGAAGTGGGCACTCGAAGAGAGAGGGGGCGTGAACCAATATCCCAGCCACCTCACTGTGTCCTTGGGGGGGAAGTACAGGTCGTCCAATCGGACTCCCGCCGTTGAGGGAGGTGAGCGTTCCTGAGGGGTGCGCCAGTGTATGAGCTCAGTCTTGGGGACGGAAAAGGTGAGGCCCCTGGGTGCCGCGATACTGCAGAGAGAGCGGTACTGGCCTTGGAGGAGTTGAATGTTGCGCCTGTGGGAGGAGGAAGAGACGGTGATCACGAAATCGTCCACGTAGGAGATTACAATACCCTTAGGTATCACTGGGTGCAGTGGAGAGACATATATAACAAAGAGGAGGGGGGAGATGGGGGAGCCCTGGGGGGTGCCCACGGCGACCGGCGAAAATATTCTTGGAGAACCTTGGAAGAGAAGTCTACACCTGCGGTTGGTAAGAAAACTGCCAACCCATGCTGTGAGGTATTTGTGGGCCCCTTTGGCCCGCAGTGCCGACGTGAGCTGGCCGGGGTCGACATTGTCGAAGCCGCCCTTGATGTCTAGGAAAAGAGATGAAACCTTGGAACCAAGTCTCTGGAGGAGGCGAACCTCATGAGCGAGAGTGGAGGTGGCGTCGAAAGTAGAGAGGCCCGGGAGGGATCCTGTTTGGTGAGGGTGGAGAAGGCCTACATGCCTGGCCAGGAGCGAGAGACGAGAAGCGATTACTCGTTCAAGTATTTTGGAAGTAAGACAATGACCCTAAAGGAGGCAGGGGTATCATAGGATGCCTTGCCAGGCTTATCCAGCACAATGCCGTTTGCTTTTTTTAGGGAGGCGGGGTGATGTCCGTAGTGTAGCAGAGGAGAGAGGAGATTGGTGAGGAGGGCAGGGCATGATCGGTGAACCCGTTTCCACACGTCGTAAGAGACCGTGTCTGGGCCGGGAGCGGAAGTGTTGGAGGATTTTGAAAGGGCGAGCGTAATTTCACCCTGACTAAGGGGGAAGTAGTCAGGGTAGGGAGAGAGGGTGGAGGGAGCGTTGGTCGGAAGAGGGGAAGAGGGAAAAAAGTGTGAGAGTAGGGCCTTGTTGATGCCCTCGGGAGTATCTTGGTCAGGAAAAGAGGGGAACCTTGAGGCCTGCCTTCCAGAGGCGAGCTTCCGAGCTTCCCTGACTGAGGAGGGAGTAAGGGACGAAAGGTAGGTGGACCAATGGGCGAACTTGGCTTTCTTAATGGCAGTAAAATAGGAGCGTCTTGCCGAGCGCAGAGCAGACTGGTCATAGGGGTCTCTGGAAGACCTGTATGTTCGAGAGGCCGCGTGGAAGGCAGACCTTAGGTGAGAGAGAAGAGGGGACCACCATGGTTTGGATCTGGGGGACGGGCGTGACACAGGAGTGTTTGAGGAGATGAGGGTCTTGACTTTATTGGCATGGGTGTCGAACCATTCCTCAAAGGTGGAGGTCGAGCAGACAGACGGAGGAGGGGGAGGTATCAAGGAGGGGAGGTTGGGTAGGATCCTGGACCAATCCGTTTTTGACCAGTTGGGGGAGGGAGGTGGAAGCCTGAACCTGGGAGACTCCAGTGTGATGAGCACTGGAACATGGTCAGAGCCAGTCAAGGGGAGAGGTGTGTCCCAATGAGAAAATGAAGGAAAAAGCGGGCTGTTAGCGAAGGCGAGATCCAGGACCGAGGGCCTGGCGTTGTGCGCGAAGGGGAAATATGTATATAACCCAGGCTGATTGAGGAGAGAGTAGCCATGTTCCGATGCCTGGCTGTAGTAGGGGTGCGACAGGTTGTATTCCCTAGAGTCGAATGTGCGTAGAGGGTCGGCAGCGGGATGATGTAAGTTGAGGTCACCAACCAACATGGTTGGAAAAGCGTTATCCTGGAATAAATCTGGGGGGGCGATAGTTCGAAAAGGGGCAGACTTGAGAGGGAGGTTGTAGGCGTTGATAATTCTGAATCTAGTAAACTGGAGCTCAAAGAAACCATCTGGAGCAAATATGTCGATTGAAAACAAATCAGAGCGGGTGGATGTGCCGGGTAGGAGCGAGACTGAGTTTAGTAGGTGGGGGTGGATGTAAAAAGCCACCCTTGGTTTGGGGAAGGAGGGGTGAAAACGCTTGTATGTAGAGAAGGATGGGAGTTGGCCTCTCCTGACGGGAGGGTCCTGGAGGGCTACTATCATAGGAGGGGAGGCTAACTGACTAATGCTGTTCATAAGGGAGAGAAACACATCCCAGCTCCCAAGGCTGTTGTGTTGAACGATGGAAAAGGAACGAAGTGTACCCCTGGCCGGCCGGGGGGACATGGAAGGGCTGCCGTTGTACTGCATTATCGGGCCCTGCCCGGATCGTTGGAAGGAGCAGGGGAGGGGCTGGGGGCCACCTGGGGGAGTGGACCGCCGGCCCCTGGAGTAGGGCGCAAAACCGAGGGAGGAGCAGAGGGGCGGGTTGGACGAGGAGTAACCACCTCGAAGGCAGGGAGAAGTCTTCTTACTGTTGATGGGGCAGAGGGTCTAGGGGTCTCAGCAACAGCCTCACCCTCATCTTCGGTTGTGTCCATGTCTCCTTTGGTAGGGACGGAGGGGGGGTGTTCCCGTGCGTGGGTTGTTTCTTCAGCGGGAGGGAGACGGCTAGGCCTAGCCGGGCAGGCAGGGTCAGTGGCAGGGTGGTCATCCCCACAGTTAGCACAGTGGGCGGGGGAGGCAGAGCAACAATTCGCAACAGGGCGAAGGTTGCCTTCCTTGGGACATGTGGGGTTGGGGCAGCGGTGCTCCGCCTTACGATGGTGGAGGGCACAAATCGAGCAGACAGGGTGATCGTATTTGCAGACAGGGGCTGTGTGGCCGTATCTTTGACAGTTGCGGCATCGAGTAGTCTTGTTGGCGGAGTGGGCGGTTTTGACCTCTCTCTTGCGAGACAGAAGGAAGATGTTAGGGCCCATCCTCTTGCCATCCTCGGGGCAGGTTGTGACGACAAACGAGGAGGCAAGTTTTAGAGAGCGGGCTTCAGGATCCGGGTTGAGAAAGCGGGCCGAGGTGATCTCGATTCCCTTTGCGTTGAGTGTGGCAGCCTTAAGGTACATGAAGAGACCTTCATTGTCCTCGGGGAGATATCGGAGAGGGAGGCCATGGATGGCAAACTGGTTTTCATTGGGGGCGGGCCTGAACGGGAGCCATGGGGAGGAGCCGACTGGGAAAGATTTGTTTAGACGTGCCGCCAGGGCCCCGAAGAACGGAGCATAATCAGAGGCAGGCGTGGAAGGGGAGACCCCCAGGAGAGTCACTGTTCCATTCGAGTTGACTTTTGCTGTGAAAGAAAGGGGGAGGGCGCAGTTGGACGAGCGCAGGACCTCTGCGGCTATGTCAGGGAAGGTGGCGGCAATGGTTTCCCTGTCCGGGTGAGAGAGGGGGTCCTGTCTGGGAGCATAGAACCTTCTGGCAGCAGCTGGAAGGGTAGCGGGTCTGGAGGAGAAGGTGCAGGAGGAGGTCGGTGAGGATGAGGAGGCGGGAGGAGAGGCCAATGAGGCAACCCCATAGGGAGAGGACTTTCTCTTTCCCTTTGACGGGGGGGCCGAGACTTGAGCATAAGTTATCCGAGGACAGGTAGGGTCCTGTATACCCGGAAGGAAGGTGGAAACGGCGGGGTAACCTCCGTTGGCGAAGTGGGAGGCCTCCCAGGAGGTGGGGTGGGACTTCGCAAAAGCTTCAGGGTTACCATAGTATTTGTTGGTGGCATGGTCATGTCTGGGGAAGTCGGGATGCAGGCCGGGCGTGGGAGCGGAGGTCCTTCCTGGAGGGGGGGCCGGGGCCAGAGCCTTATTGGTTGATGGGGGTGCAGGTCTGTGTGACACGGGGGCAGTGCTTACCCTATGTGACAGGTCACGAACCGAGGAGGTAATGGGGGCCAAAGAGGCGGTTAACTCATCCCTGTTGGGAACCGAGTTCGCCACCTGGCTGATGGAGTCATGGGTATGCGTGATGCGGTTGTTGAGGGTGTCGACCCTCTCAAGGAGAGAAGCCAGTGCGTTTTTTGTAGAGCAGAGAAGAGGGAGGATAATAGATTCACCCGTAGAGAGGTCTCTACCGAGCTCAGAGCTTGTGGGGAGGGGGACAACATCGTTGAAGCCAAGTTTGTTGAGTGTTTCCCCAAGGAAATTTCTTACATAGATGATTTGTTCAGAAGGAGGGGAGGTGGAGCTGGGCCTGGTGGAGGGCACCGAGGAAGGAGGGAGAGGGAAACCCTGAGGGGCGCCATGGACGGACATTTCGCAGCTCACGAAGAGTGCTAGGCGAAGTGCAGCTCACTGAGAGTGCAAGAGAGGCAGCTCACTGAGAGTGCAGAGTATCGTGAGATTTTGTACCAGAAGCAATGTGGTGTTGAGAAACGTAGGGGTAGGGAGATAGCGGGGGCGAAGCTTGGAGAGAGATGTGGGGGGTTCATTGAATGTAATATACCGGTAACGCGATATGTGCTTTGTCAGCGCAAGATCCACCCTCAGGGGTGCATTTGTTGATCTGTCAAAGACTATGCTCAAGGCTCTCAGGTCTGGATATAGCTTGAAACGCTGTATAGTATTTCTATGCCCGGTGGGCGGTAATGTAGAGTAGTCATGGAGCCAAGTTGCCGAATCACGAATCTTGGTTGGTGTGCGTCACTTGGAGTCACTCGTTAAACGTGTTGATGTGTATGGCTAGAAAGAGAGGGAATGAAGGCTGGTTTGTTTTTTTTAGCCCCTGGGAGGAAAAGCGAAAAGAAGGTAAGGGGGAAGGAAAGCCAAGATCGGCGATAGATAGATGGGAAAAAAAGGCCGGGGCAAAAACAAAAGATGAACGAGGACCAGTGAATCATGAGGAAGCGGTATACGGTAGTTAGATAAGGATAAGGCATGGTCATAAAGTTGAGAGAACAACGGGGAAGAGATGAGAAAAAAATTAACAATAGCTCAACAACAGGATTCGTGAAGCAGAAAGGACTAGTGAAAGGAAATCAGTTGCCTAAAAAAACCGGTTTGTAAAATGGCTAAATAGTTGGTTCCACAAAACACTGTGGGAACTAGAATTGTCTGAGAAATTAACATACTAGAAGGCCCACAGAGGACTCGTGAACCCCGAAATGAAAGTCGGGCACAATGCCCTGCATGAGTTCTCTTTAAATCATGGGATTCTTTCGCTATACACTTATCAATGTACCCGTATCTGAGCTCTTCGGCGGGATATCTCCTATAGACAACCCCTCTGAATTCTTTCTCAAGATCATCCCACGCTGGCCTTTTTTTCCTTCTTTTCATTATTGATATCCTTGCTGCGATTCCTCTATTGCACACAATAAAGGACCCTGTTAGATATCAGTGATCAGGGTCTATAACCTCTCTTCCTTTTCAAAGATGTGTCCAGTCCCATAATGTATTTGTCCTATTTCAGTCGTAGAGAAATTCACCTAATAGTTCCTTGATTAGGGTATTAGGTATGATAGAGCACACCTATCCTAGAAAAAGGAGAGCAATTTTTAATCGAATCCCCCCAGGTCCGCTTTAATATACTTACCGCCAACGATCTTTTCCTCCTCCAACAAAGTTTCTCCCTTTATTAACCCTTTCTTCCCCAAGGTGCTCAAAAATGACTTATATGAGCTATTTATGCGATTCACTGCGCCGCTTTGCCCACTTCAACACAAAAAAACCGCATCTGTGCGTCTTCTTTCGGTCTTGGTGGCGAGGGACTCACCTGTAGGGAATTTTCTGTGAGAGAGTAGCCCGAATGAGCCCTCAGCACGAGTCTAGTGACAAAAAGAGACGACGATCGCGGGCTAGCCAATTTTCGAAAACCCATCGGCGTCTACAAAGTATCCAAACTCCCTATATGAATAAGCGGTTCACTGGGATTGGAAGCCTGAAGACCTGACCACCGGAAATGTAAAGTGTGATCGTATCTTATAGTGCCCAATCCACACTAAAGCCGGAAGTTAGTTGGAAATCGGGGGGTTCAGCAGAGGCTACAGAAGATTATGGGAGGGTTGGGAAACGAGGTGGACGAGCCTAGAGGTAACTGAAGGAAGGAAGGAAGCTTTTGTTTATACAGCTAATGACATCATATACCTGGGCTTTAGGAAGATTGTTCTACTACTGCTCATATTGATATATAGTTTTGTCTGTATAAGGTCTTAATTCCATCTATTATTCTGCTCAAACATTTTCCTCTTATCTTATGACTAATCATCGAATCACCACCTGCAGTTCTTTATGATTGGGATAGATTGAAATTTACTTTACTAGTCAGATCTCCCAGGTCAAAGTGACCTATTGTCAATATTACGGCGGGTCAAGTACTCGAGAAGACATCGAGTGAAAAAAAAATAAGTGGGGGGGACTCGAAAATCGCCGTGGTTGATTACATAAGCAGTCGCCTTGGGGCATCAGAATCCGCGCTCCCTTTAAAATTCCCAATCAAACCACAACCTATAATTGTTAGGTATTTTATCACTCCTGCGCATTATTTCTTTCCACTGCTCTCAGCGAGTGTTTTGGTAATTTTTTATCAGGGATGTCTGTCCAGATGTTGCCCTGCTCTGCGACAAATGCTTAGCCAGAAACCAAGTAGAGGAGAAGGTTTTGCATCCCTCCCTCAGGTCAACTGTGACTTCGAGTTGAATAAATAGGAACTAATTAAATCCAATAGAAGTAATAGATAGAAATAGAAGATTATTAAAGGCTAGAATATAGCTAGAGAACAGTTCTGCAGTGAATTTCAGTATTTTAGACCACCCCGGGGTAGTTGGAGCTATGTAATTAAACACCCACTTTTGTACTCTCTTAAGTTTCTGTTTTCTTGCGCTGGATCTATAAGTACAGTACTCGAACACTTAACCTGAGATACCTGCTGAAGGAATAGTGGATAGTAATAATAGGCAGGAGTAGAATTTTAAACAGTTATAGTTAGATAAGGGTCATGTATATGTAGTTTGATCGAAATCTTGGAGGGAATGCGGATTCTCATGCCCCGGAGGGACTGCTGGCGTAATCAACCGCTGCAGGGGGGTTTGGGTCCTTCTTGCTTAAGTTTTTTTTTTTGCACTCGATGTCTACCCTTACCTGCCGTATCATACAATATGATATCCTATTGAAGGGATAGATTATATTGAATGTTTGATAATAATACGATCATGCTTGACCTAGGGCAAGGAAAGAAATAATAATTAAATCCACCTATGATAGTATCATAGCAAGATTGCTGCTCGCTTCCCGAATTGTGGGGGGGGGGGGGTAGCAGAAAAAGGAGATAAACAAAAACTAGGAAGAGAGAGAGTACCGTTTGGTCTCCTTCGATTTGGAAACTAAGAACTACGAATCCTGAATGTTTTATAACTCTCTAGCGCAAAAACTACCGAATTGTTCAATAGCAAACTCTCTGCATTAAGTGCCTAAAGTTCTAATTACATTTCCCCAAGTTAATTGAACTAGTGCTACGGCCTTACGGTCTAAAAAAACAAAAACAAGCATGAGCTTTGGGAGCGTGGTTTAGCTCGGATCGTTTGCTTAGTGGTTCCCACTATACTGGAGTAGTAGAAGATAGATTAAGGTGTAAGTTCGTAACTGTTCCTAGAGTTCATCTTATCTATTTTTATTTTATTCCGTTAAGCTGTTGGATTTATTCGTAGGCACAGGGAAATTGTATGATAGCAAGTCCTAAGGCTTGGCCTAGAAAACTCGAACAACGGAAGAAACTCAAAGCACACCCTACTCAAAATAAATAAGCATTAGGGTTGTTTTTGGGGACGCCGATATTACCCAGACTCTTTCACTCTGGATATGGACTCTGAACCATTGAGCTTCAGCAAAGGAGCCAAGCGTGTTTACTTAACTTACATTGGTACTTTGCTCTAGGTTTTTTCTTCCGCACCTCGTGTCAGGGGTCCTGTTTCCCGAGGAGGTGAGGGGACGAGATCTATCCTGGTCCGGCAGAGTTTACTGAGGTGGCTAAAAGCCATATTGTATACGCAAGGGGTATCTAATAGCGCCGACTGGTTCATTCTGGTATCCTGCGCACTTTCTAGACGAGGGGAGTAGTGTTATATATCTTGACCATGTCTAGGACTTCCTTTGGATGCGGTCACCGACAATCACTCGCGGCTTTCTCTTAACCAGGGTGTTAGAAATGATCCCCCCCGGTAGCGAGTCAGCCCCGATAAGCGGTGAGTGGAACGAAGAATTAATATGGCCGCTTATTGGGTACAGAAAGTAGAGAGATTAAAGGTCAAAATAAGAGTCGTGTTAAGACCAGTTTCATTGGGTTCGGAGAAGAAACATGAGAAGCGAGCTCCGCAACCAACGACAGACGAGATAACCGCATGACTAAGCTTCCGTGAACAACCTTAATATAATATATTCGTAGTACCTACAGGAAGCATTCCACAACGAACACCGCTTCTCTCCTCCCAACGATTGAAATCAACACCATGGTTTTTTATCGTCACTTTCTCTCCTCGCACTCTTAGTGAGCTGCACCCTCTCGCACTCTTCGTGAGCTGCTACCTCCCCACTTCGGTCGCGTTGCTTCGCTTCAGTTATCTTTGGTTCTCGGTCGCGTCGTGTTGCTTCTGTCGTACTCTTCTCCCCTGCCTCATGGTGAGTCTCCTCCTCTCTCGGGCGTCTTCCCTCGTCAATGGGTCGGTCGCAGTTTCGGGTTATCGTCGAAGTAGTGGCCATGGTGGCCCTGCTGTCTGGTATTCCACCTTCTCCTGGCAACATCGGTCGGTACGGTCGGCTTCTCGAAAAGTCGTGATCCTGTTACGGTCCTGTTAGGCATACCGGAAGGCTTAGCCTTTCATTAGTGAATAAAGACCTATAGTTACCCTACCTTAGGATTCTGAGTTCAAAAGGACAAGCCAACACCCCCCTCCCGCACCAGCGTTGGGACGGCGCTACATCGGCAGACGCCACCGTAGTTGCGTCCCCTCACCAAAGACATAGTCATTGGAGCCCTCCTCGTAACCCCGTATACGTCGCGGCCGTCCGTCCGACCGGATCCCGTTCGCAGGATATATGAGGGAAGACCTTTGGCGAGCTTATGCAAGTGGTTCGAACCAAATCGGTCGACGTCGCATAAAGTTACTGAGCACTAAAGACAAGAGTCACGAAGGTGGTCACTAAGTAACGGGACGTTTTTACGGACAATGGTTAGGCAACACATTCTATACTCCACGCTCTCGCGATAAAAGTCGCAGAAGTGAATGGTGTTGTCGGATGAGGTAGTCTGAGCAATCAGGCATACCCACACTCACACACGTCAATAGTATCTTATGGATACTGACGGAACCAAACGATAACGATATGACATGGAGGGATAATGGCTATTGGAGCGATTATCGTAACAAAGTCTATCTTATGCCTCGCAGATGTCGGTTGCAGAATATGTCTGCAATGCTGAGAGGTTCGATAACAAAGCTGGCCCCTTTGTTGGTTCGATCATGGAGGCCATTCTGCGTATGCAAATGGTAAACAAGACTCCATGCCGACGAAGATGGATCGTAACCAATGGACTGATGTGTGGGAGCACCGTCAGGTAATTTCATGGTGTTGCGATTCGGAAGTCGAAGTGAGATAACAAAATTGTCAGGGTCAAATGGTGTTCGCACTTTTAGAACAAAGCTGGAGTTTGTTAGCAGGTACTTAGTTAGTATGAGAACTAGATGTAGCCCGCGACCACCCAGACGCGGCATATAAATATCGAGGCGCCTCCCGAGCTATTTGAAGATTATCAAGCAACGGAGAAGAGATCTTATCAATATAAGTTTTTACGCTATAAAATCTTTATCACTTTACCTACCTCTACTTTGAATCATTGAGCCTTCCTAGACAATCTCCATCTACGATTAAGATTATCGGCCTGAGTTATCTCGCAAGACTTTGAGATAGGCTCCCGCCTAACAGGTCCTCCCTCCCTCGTACTTCTTGGGTCGTTTACTCTCGTGTCCCGTGCTTCGTTCCTGTCGCTCGGTTACCGCTATCTACACTCTCTTTGGAGGCATCCTGATGCCGCCCTCCTCACTGCCCACCACCCCGTGGTGGCACCTCGGTCGGCCCAGTCATCGTATTGCTCTATCTCGGTGACTGAAGTTTGGCCTTGGACTCGGTTGTAATGATGGCATTCGTCGGCTGTTTCGACGTCTTAGCCTCCCCCTTGCTTTGTTGCTTTGGTTTACTGCTACAGGTTGCTTTATTTTTCTTTTGTTCGGTTGGAACACGGCTAGGGTTTTCCTTTCATTTCCTTCCTGCTTTGTTGGTTAGATTTCCTTCTAGTTGCTTCGGTTAGTTAGTAGGTTTTCTTTTCTTTGAGGTGGCTGGCGTGCGGTTGGTCTCAGACCAGAGAGACTTGGAGTGTTTGTGTTTTTTCCTTAGGCCGGTAAGAGGGGGTTTCACAGAGGGTTTGTTTACGCCATATCCCCACGGATGCATGCGAGTTCTTTGTCCCTAGTTAGCTTCGCCCTATCGGGCTCAGCCGAAAACAAATGAATACATGACTTAAACAAAAAAAAATACAGGAAGCATTCCAGTCCTGGCTATCTATCCTACGGCAGTACATATCCCGAAGTACGCCAGTTCATCCCTCATACCAAAATAAATACACATAACAAAAACAAAACAACAACAAAAAACAAAAACAAAACAATAACAAAATTAAAACAACAACAACATCATGTCCTGCATGATTCCATCAACACCCTCTCACAACTTTTATAACACTTCTCAAACGTTCTAATATGTAATCCCATACCACCTTTCAACATATTTTTCCCGCATCCCACACAATCTATCTTCTTCTCCTTGCAGCCGTCTTTAAACCACCTTATAACAAGAGCGGTTTTATAGTCCTCATCCCATTTATCCCATCCATCAATTGTCTCTTCCCAAAACAACCTTCTCCAAGTTTCCCCACATTCTCTTATTCTACTTAAATGTACCCACAAACCAGAACCTCCCGGTCTTGTGGTACTCTCTCCTCCAAAATTCCCTCCGCAACCCCTACATTTCAGCTCTTTCTCATCCACGAAGAAGAATTCACTTTTATCCAACGTCCGGACCTCCTTTTTACATCTTCCTACGTGATTCCTCCTGCACTTGTTGCACCCTTTCATCGATGCTTTTTCCGTAACACCTCGTCCGTTCCGCCCAATCGTGATCGTGTTATCGAACGGATTGCCGTACATGACTCTCTCGTTCTGAACAACCTTAATATAATATATTCGTAAAACCTACAGGAAGCATTCCAATCCTGGCTATCTATCCTACGGCAGTACAATCCCGAAGTACACCAGTTCATCCCTCATACCAAAATAAATAAACCTAACAAAAACAAAAACAACAACAAAAACAAAAACAAAAACAAAACAACAACAAATTTAAAACAACAACAACATCATGTCTTGCATGATTCCATCAACACTCTCTCACAACTTTTATAACACTTTTCAAACGTCCTAATAGGTAATTCCATACTGCCTTTCAACATATTTTTCCCGCATCCCACACAATCTGTCCTCTTCTCCTTGCAGCCGTCTTTAAACCACCTTATAACAAGAGCGGTCTTATATTCCTCATTCCACTTATCCCATCCACCAATCGTCTCTTCCCAAAACAATCTTCTCCAGGTTTCCCCATATTCTCTCATTCTCCTTAAATGCACCCACAAACCAGAACCTCCCGGTCTTGTGGTACTTCCTCCTCCAAAATTTCCTCCACAGCCCCTACACTTCAGCTCTTTCTCGTCCACGAAGAAGAATTCACTCTTATCCAATGTCCGGACCTCCTTCTTACATCTTCGCACGTGATTGCTCCTGCACTTGTTGTATCCTTTCGTCAATGCTTTTTCCGTAACACCTCTTCCGTTCTGCTCTATCGCGATCGTGTTATTGAATGGATTGCCGTACATGACTCTCTCGTTTTGTTGTTCCGGAAGGTTGGTAGGTATTCCCATCCCTAAATACTCGTTTCTCACCCACCATTTCTTCCATTTTCCCAACTCCTTGTCATCGTACAAACTTTCCTCCTCCGGTCTCCTTCCATCCTACCGATTACAGTGTAGCAAGTGATGTCTTTTATCACAGTCGTCATACTCTTCGTGTTTGCCATCGCACACCCCTGACCGAAGTCTCATGAGAATATAATAGTCCATCCTACTCAGCTCTTTCATATGCTTGGGTTTTCCGGGATTCCTTCGATAGTAATTGTGTCCTCCCTTATTGTGCATATCTTGCCATTCTGCCGCTCGGATATCTCTCAGGAGGGTTGTTTGGTCGACATTATAGTCCACCTCTTTCCATCTCTCATTTTCGTTCGGTCTTCTGTTTTTGTACGCTTTGGCTACACGGTCCACCGCCTTGTTCCCGTACACCCCTCTGTGTCCCAGAATCCAATCCATTCTAACACTCTCCCACCCGTTCAGGCAGTCTGCTATTCTATCCCACATGGACAATGATGTACCCTCATTCTTCATCAATTTAATCATCTCCAAACCCGTTAGACTATCCGAGAATAGTCTAATTCTCTTTACCCTGTACCTTTCCAAGTCTTTCAATGCCATAATAATAGCACTAATCTCAATCTTGGTTATACTCCTCGAGTCCGGGTCTCTCATTCCATATTCCTCCTCAACCAGTCCATTCTCCGCCACCACCACCCATGCTGCCGCTGCCATGTTATCCCCTTTGGCCCTGTCCGTATAGCACCATGTTTCTTCTTTCGGAATATGATTCTCCGACGCGTCTTCATGCTCTCTTATCGCCGTTTCCTTGTTTCTTATGATGCAAATTTCCGGGGTTGTTTCGATAACCTTTCCCGACTCCAACATCTGTTCCACTACCCTATCATCCTTCCATTCTTCTGCCACCCGTCCATACCACTGATAATCCTCTTCGTATTTCCATTTTATATGCCTTGCATATCCTCTTCTTTGCACCATCCTGGCCTCCACTTCCACCGGCACGGATCCTGTTTCGGCCCACAGAATTTTATTGGCGTATCTTCTCGGTGCCCGAAACACTGACCGTAGAGTATTGTTCACCTCGACTTGGATCTGTTTGACTAACTGGGGGAACTGTAACAAACCAGCCTTTCTCGTAGGTGTTCGTAACGGGAAACAACTATCTTACTATCATAGGCTATCGACATAGCCTACATAGTTAGCTTCGTCTATCGTTATAGACTAACATCGTGCGTTCGTGGTAGGTGTAACAATCCTACACGGGTGCGATTATTTATGCGACAGGTAACGAATTACTTACCTGGTTCTTATTAGACTATCCTTATAGTCTCTGGTAGTTCTTGAATATCCGAGAGAGTATTCTTCTTTCCGAGATTAACTTATAATCTCTTCTTTATTGATAGACTATCTTATAGTCTTCGTGTCTCACACCAATATCTTATTGGGGAGAGATGTAGGGGGAACTTCTTCGTATCTTAATCAAGTCTTGGTTGCTCTGACGCTAAGAGCTCGAGTGCTTGCATACAAGCGAGAGGTAAAGGTAAAGGTAAAGGTAAAGTTATATTGTAAGAAAGTACTTAGATGGTCGCGTGAAGATCCTATATCTACGGCCCGTCGCGATCCTTTATATAGGCCTCTTCCCGCAACAACCCTGACCCTGGTGACTCATACTTATGAGTCACACGATCATGACTCATAATGAGTCATACCCGAAATCCATCAGATGACTCCTATGAGTCACTGCGCAACATGCCATAAACCAATCATAAAACATAAAACATATCAGGTGCGCAAAGCACGTCACCTGTGTGAAACTCGTGACTCATAATGTGAGTCACGCGCGAAAATCATTACATCATTATGACTCACGATCGTGAGTCATGAAAACATCAACCAATCATAACATAACAACGACACGCAAGTGCGAGTCATGTGAGAACTATGAGTCAACTGACTGCATAGCGTGAAACATGATTATGACTCACAATTGTGAGTCATAGAAAACATACCTTATGACACACAAGTGTGCGTCATGTGAAATCTGCCTTGCTTAGTCACGATTTGTGACAGTAGGTATAGTGATCATAGGAAGTCCTATCGTGTAGGAATAGAGTACTCGCATACAAGCGAGGTATCATAGAGATAAGGGCATTAGGTATCTCGAACATATTGCACCTATGGAAGGTCACTGTCAATGGGCTTGGCCCTTGCCCCAGTATCTGAGTGGTGTATTACTTAGATGGTTGCGTGAAGAGCTCTAACTACTGTGACCGAGTCTCCTTCTTATAGACCCTTCACACCCACAACCCTAACCCTGGTGACTCATAACTTGAGTCACGCGGTCCTATGACTCATAATGAGTCATGCCCGAAATCCATCAGATGACTCCTATGAGTCACTGCGCAACATGCCGTAAACCAATCATAAAACATAAAACATGTCAGGTGCGCAAAGCGCGTCACCTGCGTGAAACTCGTGACTCATAATGTGAGTCACGCGCGAAAGTCATTACATCATTATGACTCACAATCGTGAGTCATAGAAACATCAACCAATCATATCATAACGATGACACGCAAGTGCGAGTCATGTGAGAACTTATGAGTCAACTGACTGCATAGCGTGAAACATAATTATGACTCACAATCGTGAGTCATAGAAACATCAACCAATCATATCATAACGATGACACGCAAGTGCTAGTCATGTGAGAACTATGAGTCAACTGACTGCATAGCGTGAAACATAATTAAGACTCACAATCGTGAGTCATAGAAACATACCTTATGACTAATAACTATTAGTCATGTGAAATCTGCCTTGCTTAGTCATGATTTGTGACATTTATATACAAATTCCTTCTGTCCCAGTTATGTTTTTCTTCTTTGGCAAGCTGTTATTCCCCTCTTTATAGCTGTTCTATTTATATACTGTGTTTTTGTTGTATAAAGGTATTGGAAAAATTAAAGTTCTGGATGTGGGTTTGAGCTTAATATTTCAAATACACGACTTGGGATTAATAGTAGATGGTTATTATTGAAGCCATAGATTAAGGTACTCAAGATCTTGCCTTTCCTGATGGTGCAAAGGGTTTTCCAGAATTTATTATTCTCCTTTCCCCAGCCTCATTTCATTATTATATACATATCTCCTTCAATCCAACATATATTAGCAACTCAAGAACTCAGAATTGCTTCAATTTTGTTGAATCTTTAATAACTAATTACCAAGAGGTCTATCCTTATTGTATACAAGTTTCAGAGCTATTGAGTCTATATTTGTAGAGATATAAGTATTTTACATGTCCCATTTCTCTCTTGCAAAGGTGTCCCATAACTATGACGTGTCCCATAACTAGGTAAAATATGTTAATTGATTTCTCTATGATAGTAAATTTATATCTCATAATTGGAATACTAATTCAATTATGAAATGCTATTAGAAAATACAAGAAATAAGGATAAAAGAGAGAGAGAAAATGAAATTTAAGTTTGAGCAAAAATTATTCAGGACAAGATAGAGATAGTCAATATCCAGAAGCCATATGATGAACTTGAGATATTTACTATCATAGTTGGCTTTGACAATTTAAAAATTGACATAATCTTGAGTATGATAGCTATAAACACATAGGTAATCAAATGATATTAATCTGCTTTGCTTTACTAGCATAGTCTAAATATCTTACCCAATAACTAGCCTCATTTTCTCCTAAGAACTACAACAAACAAGATAAAAGTAGTTTGTTTTTAACAAGCAGCCATACTGTTCAAATGTTTAATTAAATAAAAGGGAAAATTTAAGAGGAAGAAAAAACAATAATATTAGAATTACAATATTTTATATAATGAATTAAACAGGAACATATAAACATACCATTTGAGTAACTGAAGATAAAGAAAAATCACTTCTATTTTATCAGAATTCCATTAATCCAGCCAACTTACCTGTTATTTTCCATTAAAATAAAAAGATATGGCCATTGACTGGGCTCTGATACAAATTGCTAAAGGGACCAAATGATGAAATATCTATTGCTCAAGAGTACATAGTACTTGTTACAGCCAACTTATTACCTCACTTATTCACCTTCAACCTTCAACCTTACAACTAATCAACTACTAAGAATCCTCTCTTCTTACTCTTAGTCATATTATTTTAGTTTTTCTATCATCTAATACTACATTCTTATAACTGCAATTGGATCTCAGGATTCTAGCTACTTTCAAGGCAATCTATCAGAGATATGATGATTAATTCATGGTTGAGAACTTTAATTCTTATGGGAAAGCATCTATAAATATTGATATTTTACAGACAATTTACCTTATCATAAATTCTTGGAATGCTGTTACTTAAGAAACTATTATTTACTGATGGAAAAAGGTTACAATTACTGATTTCTCAAATGCTGACTTGTGGCTTAGCAGTGAAATTAATTGCTTTCCTCTTTACTCAATTCTTAAGTTTATTAGCTTTAAACAGCAAGAATGTCATCAAGCTCTGAAAATAAGAAAGAAAGAAGTTGATAAAATTGAGCACTTTAAAGATTTCCTCAATAAGGAGAAATGATTTGATTTGTCTTTAAATAACTCTTTTTCAGATATTTGTGCTAATATTCAGGAGGGCTTAGCAGAATGTATCTTACTATATGCCCAGAACAATTTGAATCAAACTCAAAGTTAGTTATAAAGTAATGATAATATATCTATATATCTGTTAATTCAGGTAGAAATCACTATGTATTATAATTTAGAGCTTCAACACTTTCTCTAAACTCACCCTCTTACTCACCTGCCCCTTCTTAGCCAAAATAGTCTCTCCGTTAAAGAACTCATTTCTTCCACCTGCAAGCTTCATTCTCCACTCCTTTGGTAAAGTCTTTGCTATTATAAATCTCTTAAGACTTAACTTCTAGCAAATTACAGTTATCGAAATACTTGGCAAACATAGCAGACAGCAATTCTCTAGTTCTTTTGTCCAGCTACTCAGATTTCCCAACCACCCAGCTCTCACAACATTAGTTGCCTAAAGCTAGGACTAAGAAGAAAAGGAAATATGCCTAAAACAGTTGGGGAAGAGGAAGAACTAGTTCTTTATATTGGTATGATCCTAGCAATGAGGAAGAGGAGGATGAAGAACATACTGGTACTTGTATGTCTACAAAGTGGAAGACAAGTGGGGTCAATTCTGCATATGGGTCTTTTTTTCAGATAAGTCTTCTCAAGAGAATGGAGATAAATGAGCTTTATTTTTGCTTTGAAATTTCCGTCATTCATGATACCCAGTTGTTCTGGACACCCCATTGTCCAGGATGAAATCCGTGAAATTTGGTCATCCGAGATGGCTGGATGCCACTGTATGTGAGCTGTAATGCATTCCAACCAACCATCACCGCACATATTTCACCCCTTACATCTTAAGCACCCCAGAATCTTTTCACGATTTCTCTTATACCCGTAAACCCCTCACGCTCGGATGAGAAGTGCTTAACCGTCTCGGTACATGGTAATATAGGCAAATCGCAAATCAGCGATCCTAGCCCTGGGGGAGTTTTGATATCACCACTGTGAAGGACATCTTAGACCGAGCTGGGGCACATCCATCCCGGCTTAGTAGTGCATTAATCCGTTAAGCCTGGACTTATTACAGGTTATCCCCTAGCAAACGTCCAACTAGCTTACTAAGGAAATTAACCTTAATTAACGTAGCAGGGACATTTCCTGGTACCTAGAAAAACTTTACCTGTTTCTAAATCCCAATACCTTCATGGAAAATCGAGGTATTCCTATCCTCACTCTATTAACATGCAAATAGTCACCCACTCTACCTCCCAACAAAGCCGTACTTTCCCATCAGAGCTGTGGCCCAAAATCCCTAAGGAATTTATCTTGGGCAATAATTCCTCAGTAAAGTACCCTAGCTATAGAAGCCCCTCGCCGTTAGTCCTTTGCCATCACTAAAAACACCTGGGGTAGGGAACCTTCTAAATAAATATATATAAAAAAGGAAGCAACATAGGAGCCCCCCTAGATCCAATAACCACCTCACCGCAGAGGTAGACACAGCGGCAACTAAGCATCTTATACCCTCACAGACAGGCCGGATAACCTATTGTCACGACAGTTAGTACTAGCTAAGTTCCAATTTGGTTCCGATCCGGGGAATCTCCAGGGCCTCCTACTCAATGCTAAATCCATGTGATAAGGTAGGTCCGTAAGAGCGTTATTAGAAGAAGATACATGTTCCCAGGCTAGATGAAGCCAAACAGGGATCAAATATATTGTTAAAAAAATAGTCTATACGTATTTGAAAGCCAACCCAAAACATACCCTCTGTTTCCGAGTGCTTCTACCGTATGCTAGAGGGACAAGCACCAGATAGCCACAATTAGTTTTCGAATAATATTGCACGTTACGGTACCTTACACCGTTGATACCAGGTAAATTACCGTAAATAGCACTAGGAGGATAAAATACGGGAAAACGGCATTTCCCAAGTTATAAATCCAGATATTACATAAGTAACCTTGTTTCTCATCCTATGCGTTTATGGCAAATTTAAGTAATCTAACCTCTTGGTTTTGGGGCCCCCTGGGGATAAATATTTGGCATATGTTTAAAAAAGGCTAGTGCCATGCTATCGGTTTCACAAATGCCCTCAGTGGTGAAATTTCTCCGTGGTTTATCTTTGGGTGAAAGCCTCTGTGAATTCAACTTGAGGAAGGAAAAAGGCTTGAGCACAATGAAGAACTAATGAGGGAATGACGACTCCCTCAAAATACCGGCCAGGATTGGCATTCCCGGCAATGATATCAGTCTCATTACTCGGGCACAAGACCCGGGATTATGATCTGAAGCCTGATGACGGTCGGCAAACAGCGCCTGGTAAGTTTACCGTATCTTACCGTATGGTACCGCATGGTATCATCTGATAACTAACCCCATCCTACCTTTCGAAGGTTGCAGCCGATCGAGTGATAATCAATGACACACAGTGAAAACCGATAGTCCAAAGAGGTTTTCACTGCAGAAATCGGCAAACGCTGCCCCGTTAGATCCACCAGCCCAGAGCAGTGGAGAAGGGATACTATAAGGGAAAGAAGGGGCAAGGACGACAAAAAGAGAGCAAAAGTAATGGGCGCCCTTTTCCTATCTCTCTTTTCGTCGACGGTTGTGCCAAATCGCACAGTGAAGGCTGTGCAATGTGGTGCACAACCCTTGCCCACCCTCTGCCTTACGAACTGACAACTGACAGTAAAAGCCTGTGTAGCGCCTTCCTAAAAGGCTGAAGTGACGGTGTGTGCATGGACCACCACTAATACTCGAGCACTGCGCCTATTTCATGGAGATTTCAGCCAGGACCGATCACGCTGAGAGCTGCATATTTAGTCATCGAAGCACTATGCTGTATTGTATTTATTTCTTGCTTCCGCCACGAGAGCACATTCGGTATCATTACTCGAGTACACCGGTATGCCCCCGCGTGTTTGCTCATTCATTATCGGGAGAGCACATACAGGATTTAGCATTACAGCGCTAGATAATAATAATATCCATGTCAGAGGGACTGATAAGCCACTGTACTTATACCCTACTTGCACGATTGTACTGCGCTACCAAGAAATTTCTCCATACCACAATATGGTTAGGACTCGGAGCGGTTAAAGTGCAATGGTATCACTTCCAACCTTAGGTAGTAAGAAATATTGAAAAACAAAATAATACTCTTACCCTGCACGGCGGGAGGCCACCGAATTGGTCGGAAGTCTACTTCCTCCTCCTTTTATTGCCATACCGAGAGGGGAGAATATGCGACAAGTCACTGGAGGACAATTGAATAACACAAGTCCTGTGAAGGCTACACAAAATTATATCACAACAGCGAAAAAAGAGAACAACGATTGGTCTGGCCTAGACTCACGTTGGATCCCGAAAGTTAGCGCAAGAGCTGGATTAGTCGCCGGTATTAGAACGGGACTCGCAGTCGGAGAGGAGTGGGGAGTACTCGTACCGTAGTACATATAGTAGACACTATGGGTAGTTCACATTCTCATATTATCCTAGTAATACCAATCTGTAAGTAGCACATTCCATCTCTCCTTCTCTATCTGCGGTACAAGTATCGCTGAAGCAGTGGCTAGGCACCTTGCACACAAAGCAGATGTCACTGAGGTCGGAGGGCTATGGTGCCTTTTTTTTCCGAAGAGGCTTTGCTATTGATAAAGTAGGTATGTAGCCCAAAAGAGGCATCATCGAAAAAAGAAAGAAAAATCCAACAAAATATCACGAGACCACAATCCATGTTAGGGATATAGTTGGACGGCAAGTTATTCCAGCAGAAGACACAGGAGGGCAATCTGGAACAAGTAGAATAAAAGTAAGAGCATCAAAGATACCTCAATGCATGAATTGTTGTTTCCTCTATTCCCGATTGGTAATACACGTTCCCCGCACACATCGCCGGTGGTGGAATAAGTGGAAAAAGTTTGGTCTGGCGAAGTTTGGCCCAAAATCAGGTGCTATTAGTACAGGAAAATAGAAACCGTTTCGCTTTCTCACTTTCTCACTTTCTCGCTCGCGGTTTCTTGCTTTCTTCTCCTTCCTTCATCTACGCTTTTTTTAGATGAATCATACCTAGGAGCCTGGGAGGAAAATAAAAGTACTAGTAACTCCTTCGACAATGGTGGGTCTGCTAGGATGTTGCAGTGACATGTCGAATGAGAGGATGCTCGCCTGATCGCCTGCTTGCGTTCCAGTTTTCTTTGCCTGCTTGCTCCGCCATTCCCAACTCTGCCAATTCGGGCACCGGCAGCCCCCGTACCCGCACCCCCTCTTCCATTTGAATCTGATACGGTACTTAGGTACTCGAGTATAGGTAAGTGACGAGACGGACAAGGCATAGATGGCCCAAGACTTTACCGTTATAGGTCTTACTGGGGTATGCTCTCGGTGCACCCTACCTTATCAGTCTCACCATTTACTCGAGTATCATACATACACCCGAACGCGGGGACTAGAAGGATACAGCACATTGTGCTTATCCCTGGCAAGAAGTACCCAAAAGTTGAGAAGGGATAACAGGAAGAGTTCAAGAATATATCAGGGATATTTCGTCTTTCCTCAACGTGGCGTTCACCTCGCCCGTCTTCGGGTCCGGTCCTGCTCGAGCACTTGCTGGGGACGAGCACTCGTCCCTTGCCAGAAGGACCGGAACACAGGGGGCACCCCACAGCAGTACTGGTACCGTACCCTGTATTGGCGCTCAGATAGAATACGCACATAGTTTTGACCACATATTCCTTGAATCCCTGCTTTAAGGACTTTAATGGCTTGGGAGAAACCAGATAGTTAATCATCTATGCGTATCTATGTGCGCAAACAAAAGCTATCCACCCAACGTTCAGGCCCTTCTAGCCTCGGGTGAGTGAACTCATGGAATGGGATTTTTCAACCAGTCCCAAATAATGGGATACTGGTGCCCCGGTTTCCCGGGGGCTCGGGCATTGGGAAAAGGAGGATTCTTATTTATTTATTTTTGATGCTCTCGAGAAAAAAAGAAACCGGTACGGTAGTTGAGCACCGCGAAGAGGACATGAAGCGAGGGATGGGAAAAAGGGGGGGTGAGTGGGCCAACAAACTCTTCGCGGTTATGAGATTATTTGCCCTTTCGGGATTTCTCGTCATGCTTTTCAAATGGAATATCCACACACTCGGAAACCCAGAGCCACGGAACGCTCAAAAATGACTGCTTAATTGCTTCTTTTCGAGCTTGGCGAAGGCAAGGGTGCGTTGGCAAAAAGGCCACAAAAACCCAGTTGTTTGGGTGAGGGGGTGGGGGAGGGGGTCTGACTCGAGGAGCACTCGTTCACGGAGGGGGACGAAAGGGCTCCTCATCTCTCGTGAGAATACCTTTGGATACTATCTTTGGCCAAGGCAGACCATCCAAAAGGTCCCACACCCCTGAATCCCTGGGGAGACTTTCTCGCTTTTGAGCATTGTGCTGGTACCAGGACAAGTACCAGTCATACTACACCGAGGATAATAGCATTCGGAAAGAAGGTGTGCGTCTACCACTGGAAATAGCGCATGATCACCACCCGTGTTCGGATAGACTTCCAGTGGCTAAATAGCACATTCGAGCCAATATCAGAGTCTAAAGGAAAATCGAGAGAAAGTTGAAGTTGAAAAAAATTTGAATATAACTATAATGTTTAAAGAAACAAAATATATGAATAATATTATTAAAAAAAATTGATATTTTGGATAGGACAACTATTATATCATACTAAAGATAAAGTAAATTATAAAGAAAGTGAAAATGAAGCTAGTAAGAGTAGTTGGAATAGAAGCAGTATTGGGAGTATTAGTGAAACTTGAAACAAAGACTGTAGTAGAAGTAGCAGTTGTATTAGTACCATAGTATAAAATGATTACAAAAATCAAGTAATTAAAAATAGTGTAAGAACTCGAATAGAAGAAACATGTGCTAGGACGTTGTAGTTGCCTCTCCTAGTAAGGCGTGGTGTATATTCCTTTTATTTTGTCTCAACTGAGGGCTGAGTTTGCAGTGTTTTCCCCTTGTGTAGCTAAGAAGGGAAATTCCAATGTTCTGTAATGGGAGCACCCTATAGAGAGGTGAACTCTAAGGTTGCAACCGCACCAAAACTCAAAGTAGAAGATAAAGATAGAGTAAATAATTCACGAAGAATCAAAATGGTAAAACTTAATATCGTTAAGATGAAAGCTTCACTCAATAAGTTCTGTCAAGGAAGGTTTTTTATCAAAGTAAAATGCCAAACACTTAAACTTAAGTAGATATCAGATTAAAGCCTTTGACATTCACCACTACTCTGACCTTGTACAATCATCCTGTCCTGCTCAGTGCTGTCTGAGGTCTACCCTCCATCAGGAATTATCCTGCTGGAGGTATCGGACCAACTCAGGTACTCTTAACTCTGTCAATAGGATATGAGTTTCTGCAATGTATTTCCAATACAACCGCAGGGGGAAAAACTCTTCCTATCAAAGTCATACCAGTGGCTAACTGCCATGATGACAACCGGAGTCAATACCTAGGTAGCGGGCTCACTGGCCCAGTGGTAGCTTTGTCTATACAAGCTACGCGGTCAATCATTTAATCTACGTGACTTATTCAATGTGATAATTTGACATGCAAGCTCCCCTGGTGAGATGTAGCCGATGGTTGGCTAAGTGGGCGCTACCCATAGCCAGGATCTTGGGACATACTCTACCATGATAAGACTTATATCTCCAGAGTCCATTGACAACCCATAGTAATGCTACAAATTAAGGGGAGAAGGTTCCAGCTAGTTACTGAGGTATTTGTCACGAAAGGACCCTGGCCTCATTGGACTACCTAAGTACTACTAGGAAGACTACCCTACTACCCGTAGGCTAAGATAGACTCCTCGGTGTCAGAGGGACCATATGTGGGTGACCCCCATATAGGCTGTTACCCATACTCCTCTTATATATCCTGCAAACGACATTCAGTCGGACGGACGGCAACGACGTATATGGTGTTATGGCAGCTGCTTCAATGACCTCTTTTTACTAGCATATGAGCAACTATGCAGCCATCTGCCTATGACGCACCGTCCCAACGCTGGCGCCAGAGGGGGTGTTAGCAAAACCCGCCCAAGTTCAATAGTATGTTCGGGCCACCCGTACTCAGGCGTCGGACCTTTCCGCCCAGATGAGTGTGCACCCATGAACATCCAAGAGCCCGTAGCATGTGAGGCAATTGACCTCTAAGTTCTAGGATGACTTTGCTGGTGAAGGTAGGGTAACTTGGACTCCTCAGTAGGGTAACTGGAGTGAATAGGCATAATGGCCAAATACTCAAGGTAGGGTAACTTTGCCCTCTTATGCCTTTAACCTCTTCGGAAGTCTTGCTGTCAACACCTAATATTGTCTCAGAGGCCTGTGTAACGTTCCCATATACTCTTGAATTTATACGAACTTACTCCTGAAAGGTTACCTTGCCTTATAGAGTACCCAAGGCTACTCAAACCTTCCCTTGGCCTTGTTCTAGGTTAACCAGCTATTTGTATACTAAGTATACGAGACCATACCACCTCTGGTTACCACTTGGTATACCATTTGGGCTAAGGTGATAGTCATTGTAGCTAGCTATCCTAGGGTTATTACACGTCCTAGGACATGTTTCTTCTATTTGAGTTTTTACGGTATATCTTATAGGGGTCAATATAGGAAAATTGGACAGATGCCTTAAATATTGTTTTAAGTTATTCTACTTTGAAGTTTGCTTAGCTATTATTATTATCTGAACAAACCTGAAAATAATCTTTTAATTTTATATCAGTCTATAGTACTTGTTGCATTGTAAAACTCTTTATACTAATTAATTCTGCTTCTAGAATATATTTCTAAACATTTTTCTAATAGATTGAGAAACTGGCTAACATATTTTACCTAGTTATGGGATGTGTCATAGTTATGAGACACTTTTTCTATTCTAGGTTTGATAGATAGAAACATCAACAGAACAATAGGAAGTATACAGAATCAAATCAAACTTTGTATTTAGAATGTTTGTAGGGCCTTAGATTGACTGTACAAATTACAGGTTTACTAAACTACTAGTCCTGAAACTACCATACACTCAGTGCAAAAAAACTACATTTCTCATAGGTTGAGTTATTCAGGTGCCAAAATAGGAGAAAAAATTGTAAAATTATTTGGTTTTCTATGACAAGTACACTAAGGTCTTGTCTTGTTTGGCTGTGAGTAGCTAGATGATTGGAATTATACAAGACACAAGTTGTTAGTTTAAAATGTTGTCATTATTTATCTAGTTGACTTTCTCTTAGCGACTACTATACTATTGCTTATGTCATCCTTGCCCATCAAGGATGAAGTATCAGAATCCCACAATCAGGTTTATATACAAATTCCTTCTGTCCCAGTTATGTTTTTCTTCTTTGGCACACTGCTATTCTACTTTTTATAGCTGTTTTCTTTATATAATATGTTTTTGTTGTATGGTCCGTTGACAAAATTAAGCGCGTTTCAACCAAGGGGAAAGAACTTCGGCTATGACAACAACAGTCCCCCGCCAACCCCACTATCATTAAAACAAAGAAACAAAATCCAAGAGGTAAGTATAGGGTAGAATGCATTGCAGAAATTAATATTAGAGCTAGAGAAAGTTCTTTAAGTGGTGTTGAAAGTGCAAGGTGATGAGGAGGGCCGCTTTGCAATCAATCGTTGAATCACGGTTAATTTTGTCAATATACTATATAAAGGTATTGGAAAAATTAAAGTTCTGAATATGGGTTTGAGCTCAATATTTCAAATTCATGACTTGGGATTAATAGTAAAGGGTTTTTATTCAAACCATAGATTAAGGTACTCAAGATCTTGCCTTTCCTGATAGTGCAAAGAGTTCTCCAGAATTTATTATTCTCCTTTCCCCAGCCTCATTTCATTATTATATACATATCTCCTTCAATCCAACATATATTAGCAACTCAAGAACTCAGAATTGCTTCAATTTTGTTAAATCTTTAATAACTAATTACCAAGAGGCCTATCCTTATTGTATGCAAGTTTCAGAGCTATTGAGTCTATATTTGTGGAGATATAAGTATTTTACATGTTCTATTTCTCTCTTGCAAAAGTGTTCCATAACTATGACATGTCCCATAACTAGGTAAAATATGTTACACAACTATATGATAACAATAAAAACAGATATTTACATATTTTAAATTTATAAGCCTATCTCAAAGTCTTGCAAGATAACTCAGGCCGATAATCTTAATCATAGAAGAAGATTGTCTAGGAAGGCTTAATGTATAAAGTAGAGGTAGATAGAGTGATAAAAGATTTTCTAGCGTAAACAATTTTATATTCATAAGATCTCTTCTTCCTTACTTGATAATATTCAAATAGCTTAGGAGGCACCTCAATATTTATATGCTGTGTCTGGGTGGTCACGGGCTACATCTAGTTCTCATACTACCTAAGTTCCTGCTAACAACCTCTAGCTTTTTCTGAAAGTGCGAACACCATTTGACACTGACAATTCTGTCTCCTCACTTGACTTCTGAATCGCAACACCATGAGTTTTCCTGACGGTACTCCCACACATCAGTGTATTGGTCACGATTCATCTTTGTCAGCGTGGAGTTTTGCTTACCATTGCATACACACAATGGTTTCCATGATCGAACCAACAAAGGGGCCAGCTTGGTTATCGAACCTCTCAGTATTGCAGATGTATCCAGCACTCGACAGCTGCAAGGCATAAGATAGACTTGTCCCGATAATCACACCAATAGCCATTATCTCTTTATCGTCATATCATTATTCTTTGGTTCTGTTTGTATCCGAAGAATACTAGTGACGTATGTGAGTGTGGGTATGCTTGATTTCTCAAACTACCTCATCCAACAACACCTTTCACTTCTACGACTTTTATCGCGGGAGCGCGAAGTATAAAATGTGTTGCTTGACCATTGTCCGTAAAAACGTCCCGTTACATAGTGACCACCTTCGTGACTCTCGTCGTTAGTGCTCAGTAACCTTATGCGATGTTGACCGATTTGGCTTCAACCACTTGCATAAGCTCGCCAAAGGTCCTTCCTCATATATCCTGCGAATGAGATCCGGTCGGACAGACGGCCACCACGTATACAGGGTTATGAGGAGGGTTCCAATGACTATGTCTTTGGTGAGGGGACGCAATTACGGCGGCGTCTGCTGATGTAGCCCTGTCCCAACGCTGGTGCGGAAGGGGGGTGTTGGCTTGTCCTCTTGAACTCAGAATCCTAAGGTAGGGTAACTATAGGTCTTTATTCACTAATGGAAGGCTGAGCCTTCCGGTATGCCTAACATCCCTTCCCTTTTACAGCAGATCTGGCTCAACCTCACTTTTAAGCTCAATTGAAACTAAAGACCCCCTAGTGAACATAAAAGTTGCAAAGGAGAAGAAAAAAGATTAGAGGCTTATTGGCAAAGGCCTAAAACTGTGTCTTGGAAAGTCAGGACGAATTTAATACATTAGCAGATGTTTGGTGGTAGCTGATAACTCCTAAATTCACATATAAAATAAAACTGATGTTGAGCTGATTCTGACATTGAGCTGATTCTGACGTTGAGCTGTAGGGCACATCATAGATGTGCTGCAAGATTTTTGAAATGTGATCAGTTACATAATCGGCAGGAACCTTGGCATGGTTAGGTTTAAGAAGAATTTTATGAATTGAGTCAAATGTGTTGAATTCAAACAGGGGACTAGTTTGCCTATATTAACACTTATATTATAAAGGTAGTGTTTTCTAATAAGAGTAAATAATTTGAAAGAGTTTTATATTATAAAATGAGTATGATATTATCTTTTAAAAACAAATGACACTTAATTTAATTTTTTTTTCAAAACAGTGATTTTCTAACTATATAATTGTAAAAAACAAAATCAATTAAGATTTATCTAAAGTAAGAAATAAATAAGAAAATCAATAAGAAATAAAGATATAGTCAAGCTAGACAAACAGGAGAAACATCAAGCTATTAAACTTGTAGTATTAAAAATGAAAAAGGATAATATTATTTATTAACTTCAATTCTTTTATTCTGATATTTAAGAAAAATAATATTTTCTTACTTTAGCAAAACTTAGACATTTACAAAATGTAATGCTGTAGTATATATTATGAAGAAATATTACTTGGGGTGAAAAAAAAAGTATTGGGGCAAGACAAGCCAAGACCTGTTTCGGATTTTGCAAATACTAAAGAGGCTCTCTCCTTCCTCACTCTAGCTCTTTTCCTTTTGGCCACTGTTTGTGAGTCTGTAGCTTTGTGAATATTATATTCTGGATGTCACCTGTTATGGTGGGAATAGTGGTGATGGTACTCGAGTTTTCTGTCATCCCCCATTACAACTAACATGTGGACTACTTGCAATATTCTAATCCGGTTTTGGCTTGTCTTACCCCAATACCTTTTCTCACCCCAAGTAAATTGAACTTCATTTAATATTACTCTAACTAATATTAGATAGTATATAATTAATATTGAAAATATCAAAAATCTATACTAATCAAGCTAGTAAATCTTTTTATATGAGTCTGGTTTTGTTAGAAGTTACATATTGGTCTCTAATACTAAATAATTTATTTTTATCTAACTATCTAGAGTGTCCTTTAAAGCCTACTCTCTATAGCTTAGAAAATATTTTTCAGATTCTAATGACCTCTATAGTATATTTTATATTCAAAAATATGAAATATCTCAAAAGTAATTTTTTTCTATAGAAAAGTTCTTCTAGTTTTTAGCTATGCTTGTAACTTATTTGCATGCTAATTGTCACAAATCATGACAAGCAAGGCAGATTTCACATAACTAATACTTATTAGTCATACAGTATGTTTATGTTTTACGCTATGAAGTCAGTTAACTTATAGTTCTCACATGACTCGCAGTTGAGTGTCATAGTTATGTTATGATTGGTTGATATTCTATGACTAACGATTGTGAGCTATAATAATATAATAACTTTTGTATGTGACTCACATTAGGAGTCATGAGTTTCGCTCATGTGATGCACTTCACTCACATGACTCATTTTATGTGTTATGATTGGTTTAAAGCATGTTGGGCAGTCACTCTTAAGAAGTGATCTGATGGATTTCGGATATGACTTGTTATGAGTCAGAGGACCATGTGACTCTAGTTATGAGTCACTAGAGTTAAGGTTGTTGGCGTAAAGAGTCTATATAAGGAGACTTGGTCACAATAGTTAGAGCTCTTTACGCAACCATCTAAGTAATATAATACTCAGATAGTGGGGCACCGGCCATGCCCTTTGACAGTGACCTTCCATAGGTGCAAGATAATTGATATATCAGTTCCATTTATCTTTATGTTATCTAGCTTGAATACAAAGTACCCTATTCCTATCATAATAGAATTTTCCACGATTACTTTACACAATATAAATGAAGGATGTTAATTCTATAACAATCAACTGAAAGAAAGACGTAGATTATATCGATAGTCTATAATAGTCAAGATAGTTGTTTCCTATTACAATTGCCTAATAGAAAGGTGTTTGTTACATTTGGTTGTGTCAACATCAATGGCAAACGACCACAGAAAATAAAGAAGATAAGGAACAGAACTCTTGATTGAGACATACTGGGCAACACTACAAAAGCAAGAAACAAGAAAAATAATAACCAACAAAGCACCTCTGAATGATACAAACCACCTACAACAGAAACATACTACTCATGAAATAGGGAAAACTAAGAGAGAAAATAGAGAACCTTTTTTTTCTGATGTACCAACCCAGTAGGGTGGAAACTCAGGAAGGTGAAGGCTTTTTGCACAGACCAAGGGGACCGGTCTATGGTGGAGACAAGCTAGTAAGCAAGGAATAAGGGACGAATACCTTGCCTCAATAGGTTTCTCATAGTACTATATCAACAAGTGATTCAGACGTAAAGACCAACAAAGTACATGAGGGACCTATCCAATTCAATTAAATAGGTTTCTCATAGTACGAGATCGATGAGCAACTAGGAAAGTGAAGACAAACGAAGTATAAGAAAAAACCAATCCAAATAAAAGTTAAAAATAACCCCAGAAAATGCTGAATTTTTTTAAAAAAGTTTGAAGCCTTGTTGGGCCAAGGCTTTGGGGAAGAGAATCTAAAAAGTAAAGAACGACAAAGGAGACTAACCTGACGGACGGGAAGCCTTGCTCAATGGAGTCAGTTACACATATAGCAAAGAATGCCTATGAACCACATAAGAAATTTATGATCTACCAAAAGGCAAAGTCTCTAAAATAGCCAAAGCAAGCGAATAAATCAAGACAAAGAAAGGGTTTGAGATACTTGATTAGTTGTAATGAAATTTTTGAAAAGGAGCTAACCGAACAAACAACAAAAGATAAGCTCCTGTGAGAGAGGAGCTTAAAGAAAGATATTCACTTGTAAGAGAGGAGCTTAACAAAAGACAAGCCCCTATGAGAAAGCAGCTTAACGAAAAACAAGCACTTGTGTGAGAGGAGACCCATAAAGATCAGCACCTGTGTGAGGAAAGCTTAAAGTAACGACAATACAATTGATAAGCGAACTTCCAGAGAGGAAGTTAATTAAGATCACTTGATGCAAGAAGGAGAAAAAGTGACCGAATGATTACAACACAATTCTGACAATAAGAATTATATGATGCAAAAGAAGGACATAAGAAAACACAAACAATCGGAGAACTATAAAAAAAAAAGTTGATTAAGATTACTTGATGCAAGAACAGGAAAAAGCAACTGAACGAGTATGACATAATTCTTTCAATATGAATTATCCAATGCAAGAACATCATAGAACAAAAAGAACCATAAGATCAAGGATGAGTGATTAGAGAACTCAACCAAAGAGTTGATTAAAATTATGAGACAATATCACACGATTCTTTTGAAGTACCTAATGCAAGAACAACATGAAGGAAGAAAAACAATTGTATGATTATTCCATAATCCGTCTGATAAGGATTAACCAATGCAACAAGGACAAGATGGAAGAAAGGCAACCTTATGATTATTGCATAATCATTCTGATAAGAATTATTCAATCCACGAAGAATTGAAAGGAGAAGAAATAAGCAACAGGAAAGTTACAGGATAGACAGAAAGATTATGGATCAAGAAAGATTTATAAAGAGAGGACTTGGAATGTCAAAAGGAGAACCATCACTTCACATGAAGCATCCACAAAGACAATAAACACGAACACAACCAAGAACCACCTAACCCTACCAAAGAATCTTTATACTTCTTTTACTGCTCTCACGAACCCAAAGACACATCCTACTACCACTGTAACGGGAGCACCCTATAGAGAGGTGAACTCTAAGGTTGCAACCACACCAAAACTCAAAGTAGAAGATAAAGATAGAGTAAATAATTCACGAAGAATAAAAATGGTTAAACTTAATATCGTTAAGCTGAAAGCTTCACTCAATAAGTTCTCTCAAGGAAAGTTGGTTATCGAAGTAGAATGCCAAATGCTTAAACTTAAGTAGATATCAGATTTAAGCCTTTGACATTCACCACTACTCCGACCTTGTGCCAGCACCCTGTCCTGCTCAGGGCTTGTCCGAGGTCTACCCTCCATCAGGAATTATCCTGCTGGAAGTGTCGGACCAACTCGGGTATACTTAACTCCGTCAATGGGATGTGAGTTTCTGCAATGCATCTCCAATACAACCGCAGGTGGAAAAACTCTTCCTATCGAAGTCATACCAGTGGCTAAGTGTTATGACAACAACTGGAGTCAATACCTAGGTGGTGGACTCACTGGCCCAGTGGTAGTTTCGTCTATACAAGCTATGCAGTCCCTCATTTGATCTACGCGACTATCCTATATGATAAATTGACATGCAAGCTCCCCTGGTGAGATGTAGCCGATGGTTGGCTAAGTGGGCGCTACCCATACCCAGCCTCTCGGGACATACTCTACCGTGATAAGACTCATACCTCTAGAGTCCAATAACAACCCATAGTAATGCTACAAATCAAGGGGAGAAGGTCCCAGCTGGTTACTGAGGTATTTGTCCTGAAAGCTCCCTGGCCTCCGTGGACTACCTAAGTACCACTAGGAAGACTACCCTACTGCCCGTAGGCTTTGATAGACTCCTAGGTGCTGGAGAGACCATTTATGGGTGACCCCCATTTTGGCGGTTACCCATACTCCCCTCATATATCCTGCGAAGGACATTCAGTCGGACGGACGGTGACGACTTATACGGTGTTACGGCAGCTGCTCCAATGACCTCTTTTAACTAGCAAACGAGCAACTACACAGCCGTCTGCCTATGACCTGCTATCCCAATGCTGGGGCCAGAGGGGGGTGTTAGTTAAACCCGCCCAAGTTCAATAGCATGTTCGGGCCACTCTTACACAGGCGTGGGGCCTTTCCGCGCAGATGCGTGTGCTCCCAAGAACATCTATGAGCCCATAGAATGTGAGGCAATCGACCTCTAAGTTCTAGGATTACTTTGCTGGTGAAGGTAGGGTAACTTGGACACCTCAGTAGGGTAACTGGGGTCCATGGGCATAATGACCAAAGTCCCAAGGTAGGGTAACTTTGCTCCCTTAAGCCTTTAAGCGCTTCGGAAGTCCTCCAGTCGACCACAGAAGTCGTCTCGGAGATCCGTGTAACATTCCCATAATTCTCTTGGGCTTATGCGAATATTCTCCCGAAAGGTTACCCTGCCTAATAGAGTGTCTAAGGCCACTATACTGTTCCCTAGGCCTTGCCTTTAGGCGAACCAGCATTCTTGTATACTAATATACCAGACCATACCACCTTTGACTACCTCTTGGTATACCATTTGGGCTAAGGTGGTAGTTATTGTAGCTACCTATCATAGGGTCGTTACAACCACCATCAAGAATACGCAAATGAAGATGCCGTCAAACAGAGAATTCTCAACCAACAACTACACTGCCATGCACAGATGTGCATGCTACGAGGACAAGTCCGATGTACACAAAAGAGATAAAGAAGGAGCCAGGTTTTGGCCCAGATAACCCTGCCAACGCCAACCACAACAAGAAGTGAAGAAGGTATGCTGCGGCATCAGCAAAAAATTACCCTGCGTCAGATACGGCGCCGTTGCGTCCTGACGCACGCGACGTTAAATCTGCGCCCTCTGCGTCCTGTGCGTCCTGAGTTGCATCCCCTGCGTCCTGTGCGTCATGAGTTTCCTGGCAACGCCCACTCAAATTCCATGCATCTGGAGCCAAACCAATGCACCACATTCCGTCCTGACATATTAGTCAAAGCAAATCTGCCTCTGGTGCATCCAGACTCGTCCATCAACACCATTGCTCATCATGATTTACCACTGAGAGATGCTCGCTTCAGGGGTACCCCTGAGTATTTCTTGGCATAGTTCATTATGGTTTCTCGGCACTTAGCCTCACACGCAACGCGACACACTATTCTCTCATCATCACCCTCAATATTATCTTCTCACATTATCACCCTTAACATCCATATTCCCAGGCATCCTGCATAATACTCCACTACAACTACACATCCGATCCTGAATCTGGCACCAGGAGGTTTCTGGGCTCGACGCCAGCTTCACGCCGGTATAAGGTACATCCCTATCGCATCAATACTCATGGAGATCGCCCACCCTTCTGATAGTGGTCTTTTGTCTCTACTAATCCTGAACTCGATGGCGGATTTCTCCACAACCACTGCATCGATTTTGAATCCGTCACTTGGAAGTCGTTGGGCTCAACGCTAGCTACACGCCGGTATAAGGTACGTCTCTGGCGCATCAATACTCATGAAATCGCTATCTACTCTTGGGGGGGGGGGGCCCTGGGAAGGCTGAGAGGGGATGCTGGCTATCCCAGAACTCGATGGCAGATTCCTCCACAACCGCTGAATCGATTTTGAATCCGTCACCTGGACGTCGTTGGGCTCGACGCTAGCTACACGGCAGTATAAGTTATGTCTCTGGCGCATCAATACTGATGAAATCGCTATCTACTCTTAGGGGGGGGGTCCTGGGAAGACTGAGAGGGGATGCTGGCAATCCCAAAACTCGATGGCAGATTCCTCCACAACCGCTGCACCGATTTTGAATCTGTCACCTGGGCGTCCTTGGGCTGGATGCCAGCTACTCGATGGTATAAGGTACGTCCCTGTCGCATCAATACTCATGGAGATCACCCACCCTACTGACAGTGGTCTTTAGGAATCCTAACAGCCATGCTATCCTGAACTCGATGGCAGATTCCTCCACAACCGGTCAACCGATTTTTAATCCGTCACCTGGACGTCATTGGGCTCGACGCCAGCTACACGCCGGTATGAAGGACGTTTCTGTGGCATCAATACTCACGGAGATTGCCCACCCTTCTGAGAGTTGTCTTTAGGAATCCTAACACTCTGGCGATCCTGAACTCGATGACAGATTCCTCCACGACCGCTTGACCGATCTTTAATCTGTCACCTGGACGTCATTGGGCTCGACGCCAGCTACACGCCGGTATAAGGGACGTCACTGTCGCATCAATACTCATGAGGTTGCTACATAGTCTGGGGGGGGGGTCCTGGGAAGGCTGAGAGGGGATGCAGGCGATCCCAGGGCTCGATAGCAGATTCCTCTACAACCGCTAAGCCGATTTTGGATCTGTCACCTGGGCGTCGTTTGGCTCGACGCCAGCTACACGCCGGTATAAGGTACGTCTCTATCGCATCAATACTCATGAAGTTACTATTTACTCTGCAGGGGGTCTTGGGAAGGCAGAAAGGGTGGTGCTGGCGATCCCAGAACTCGATGTCACATTCCTCCACAGCCGCTTAAGCGATTTCAGATCTGAAGGCAGGACATTGTTGGACTCGGCGCCAGCTACACGCTGGTATAGAGTAGTCACTGTCGGATCAATACTCATAAAATCGCTATCAACTCTGCTGGGGAGTCATGGGAAGGCTGAGAGGAGATGCTGGCGATCCCAGGCCTCGATGGCAGATTCCTCCACAACCGCTTCACCGATTTTGGTTCTGTCACTTGGACGTCGTTGGGCACGACGCTAGCTACACGCCGGTATAAGGTACGTCTCTGGTGCATCAATACCCATGAAATCGCTATCTACTCTTGGGGGCGGGGTCCTGGGAAGGCTGAGAGGGGATGCTG